>Ga0255338_1000153_pt1 | contig 290847 bp, 266 predicted proteins | sample MeOH1_35cm_T4_19_FD_203715 | JGI IMG/M metagenome (GOLD analysis project Ga0255338, IMG submission 203715) | Sandy soil microbial communities from University of British Columbia, Vancouver, Canada - MeOH1_35cm_T4_195 | ecosystem: Engineered > Artificial ecosystem > Sand microcosm >...
CCAACACCGACAAGCTGATCGCGGCGATGGAAGGCATGAGCTTCGAGACGCCGAAGGGCAAGATGACCTTCCGCAAGGAAGACCATCAGGCGATGCAATCGATGTACCACTTCAAGATCAAGAACGATCCGGCATTCGCCTGGGCCGTGCCTGAACTGGTACGCGAAATCAAGCCGGAAGAAATGAATATCCCTATCCGCAACAAGCGTTAATGCTTGCGCCAGGCCGGCCCGCTTCGACGGGCCGGCCGCTCCCGGCGGCTATGACGCTGCCGGGAATTCAGGCCTCCCTGAACGGGAGGTTTTTTATTGCGCGAGGGATTTGTGCCGAGGGGGGCGCTCAGTCGAGCGTGGCCACCACCGGCGTGTGGTCGGAAGGCTGTTCCCACTTGCGCGGGACCTTGTCGATGACGCAGGCGCTGCAGCGCGCCGCCAGCGGTGGCGACAGCAGGATGTGGTCGATGCGCAGGCCCATGTTGCGGCGGAACGCCATCTGCCGGTAGTCCCACCAGCTGTAGAGCTTGTCGGGTTGCTCGAACAGACGAAAGGCATCCTTCAGGTTCATGTCCTGCAGCTGGCGGAAGGCGTCGCGCTCGGGCGGCGACACCAGCACATTGCCTTGCCATGCCACCGGATCGTGCACGTCGCGGTCTTCCGGGGCGATGTTGTAATCGCCCAGCAGGGCCAGTTGCTCGTGCGCGGCCAGTTCCTCGGCCAGCCAGTGCCGCAGGCCCTCGAGCCAGCGCAGCTTGTAGCCGTACTTGTCGGAATCGACTGCCTGGCCGTTGGGCACATAGGCGCAGATGATGCGGATGCCATCGATGGTGGCGGCGATCAGGCGCTGCTGCTCGTCTTCGAAATGCGGATTGCCCTTGACGACTTCGGTCATCGGATGGCGCGACAGGATCGCCACGCCGTTATAGGTCTTTTGTCCCGTGAAGGCGACCTGGTAGCCGGCTGCCTCGATCTCGGCTGCCGGGAATTTGTCGTCGGTAAGCTTGGTCTCCTGCAGGCAGAGCACATCCACCGGATTCTCCGCCAGCCATTGCAGCACTTGCGGCAGGCGCACTTTCAGGGAATTGACATTCCAGGTTGCTAGTTTCATTTAATGTAATAAATTATTGATTTATACGGGTTTTGTTGGTGCCAACTTCGTTTGCCTGGAGATTCTACAGTAGCTGTCATGTCTGCTGGATTGGTTTGAACCGCTTTACATCCTCTTCGCCCGGCGAGCATGGTACAGGAGGCGAGTATGCAGCCGGACAGTCGCTCAGTCCTGTAGACAGGATGCGGCAGAGCGCTACCATTGTTGGGGAACAGAGAAATGCCGGGCGGGCGGGATCGTTCAAGCAGGGGCGCCTGCTTCGATGTTCGAGAATTGCATTGGAACGGCGCCGCATTTGATCATCTCTTCAATTGCCTTCCGGCCATCACCGGCGCGTGTGGCGGATGCGCTGTTGCCGGCAGGCGCCTTGGAAGAAGTTGACTGATCTCAAAGCCACGAAGGACGGCGCGCCTACTCTGGATTTTTTTACCTTTCATTTTCTCAGGTTCCGATGAGGCACTACAGTGGACGCGCGTTGCTGACCGATCTCTACGAGATAACGATGCTGCAGGCGTATTTTGCGCGCGGTATGGATGAGACGGCGGCATTCGAATTCTTCGTCCGCCGCTTGCCGAATGAACGTAACTTCCTGATGGCGGCGGGATTGGCGCAAGTCGTTGCCTACCTGACCGCGCTGCGGTTTGACGAAGAAGATATTGCGTGGCTGCATGCCAGCGGACAGTTCGACCCTGCATTCATCGGTTCGCTGCGGGATTTCCGCTTTTCCGGCGATGTGGATGCGTTGCGGGAAGGAACAGTCTTCTTTGCCGACGAGCCGGTGCTGCGCATTACCGCGCCACTGCGCGAAGCGCAGTTCATCGAAAGCCGTGTGATGAACCTGTTGCATTATCAGACTGTGGTGGCGTCCAAGGCCGCGCGTGCGGTGATTGTGGCGCAGGGCCGGCGCCTGATCGATTTCGGCTTGCGGCGCGCGCACGGCGCGGAGGCGGCGTTATTGTCGGCACGCGCCAGCCATATCGCCGTATTCGACGGCACGGCGACGACCATAGCCGCGCAGCTGTTCGGCATCCCGGTGTCCGATGCGTTGCAGGATCTGGCGCGGCGGGTCGACGAACGCCAGCATGCGCTGGCCGAAGCCGACCTGGCGCATTGGGGATTCGATGTCGAATGACGAGGCGGCTATCGCAAGGTGGGAACATTTTCCGCATGGCGCGGATATTGGCATTCGCGGCATCGGCGCAACCAGGTCGCAGGCCTTCGAGCAAGCAGCGCTGGCATTGACCGCGGTGATCACGCCGCCGGAAAAAATCCATGCGCTGACCGGCATAGCCATAGGCTGCAGCAGCACCGATATCGAATTTCTATTCATGGATTGGATCAATGCATTGATTTTTGAAATGGCGACGCGCCGCATGCTATTCGGCCGCTTCCTGATTGCGCTGGACGAGGCGACGCTGTCCGCCACGGCGTGGGGCGAGCCGGTCGATACCGCGCGCCATTGTCCGGCGGTCGAACCCAAAGGAGCGACCTTCACCGAACTGGCAGTCAAACAGTTACACAACGGCATCTGGATCGCGCAGTGCGTGGTCGATGTATAGACATGGACACCTCAAAATTCATACGGCAGTCAGAAACGAAGTGGGAAGCGCCGCCGCATGGTGCGATGCATGTCCCTGCGATCATTTTCGCCAGCGAGCGGCTGATGCGGGCAATGGACGACAAGGTATTCGAGCAGACTTGCAATGTTGCGATGCTGCCCGGCATCGTCAAGGCGGCCTATGCAATGCCCGACGCGCATTGGGGTTACGGCTTTCCGATCGGCGGCGTGGCGGCATTTGATCCTGACCAGGGTGGCGTGGTGTCGGCGGGGGGTGTCGGGTTCGATATTTCCTGCGGCGTGCGCCTGATCAAGACCGGTCTGAAGGATACCGAGCTGGAAGGCAAAAAGCAGGCGCTGGCCGAAGCCTTGTTCCATGCGATTCCCGCCGGCGTCGGCAGCCGTGGCGCGTTGCGGCTTTCTCCGGCCGAGATGGACCGGATGCTGCTGGGCGGCGCGCAATGGGCGGTCGCGCAAGGGTATGGCACGGCCGACGATATCAGCGTGACCGAAGAATCCGGGCGCATGGAAGGCGCCGATCCCGATCTTGTCTCCGATGCCGCGAAACATCGTCAGCGTGAAGAAATGGGAACGCTGGGTTCCGGCAACCATTACCTGGAAGTGCAGCGGGTCGGCGCCATTCTCGACGCCACCATTGCGGCGGGGTTCGGCTTGCATGCGGGGGATATCGTCATCAGCATCCATTGCGGCTCGCGTGGATTGGGTCATCAGATCGGCACCGAGTTCCTGCGCGAAATGGCGTGGGCCGCCCAACAGCATCAGATCATCCTTCCCGACCGCGAGCTTGCCTGCGCGCCGATCAACTCCGAACTCGGACAGCGCTATCTCGGCGCGATGCGCGCGGCGATCAATTGCGCACTGGCCAACCGCCAAATTCTAACGCAGGCAACCCGTGATGTTTTTGCACGCTTCTTTCCCTCGGCCAGCCTGTCGCTGCTGTATGACGTGTCGCATAATACTTGCAAGCTTGAAGAGCACGAGGTCGATGGCCAGGCAAGGAAACTGTTCGTCCATCGCAAAGGCGCCACGCGTGCGTTCGGCCCCGGCCATCCGTCGATTCCTGCGCCGCTGCGCCGCTTCGGCCAACCGGTACTGATCGGTGGCAGCATGGGAACCGCTTCCTATGTGCTGGCGGGAACCGCGCAGTCGATGTCGCTCTCGTTCGGTTCGGCATGTCACGGAGCAGGACGCAGCATGAGCCGCCACCAGGCGCTCAAACAATACGGCGGCAGGCAGGTGGCGCGCGAACTGGAAGCGCGCGGCATCCTGGTGCGCAGCCCGTCGATGCGCGGCGTGGCCGAGGAGGCGCCAGAGGCCTACAAGGATGTCAACGAAGTGGTGGATGCCGCCGACCGCGCCGGGCTGGCGCGCACGGTCGCGCGCCTTGAGCCGAGAATTTGCATTAAAGGATAAGCATGCACCTGGCTGCCAACCTGGCGCCCCATTTTGGGCGTGCCGTTATGAAATATGAAATGCCATGACATGCCAAGCAGCGAAAATCCTTGCTGCATCAGGGTTTTTACGAGGCTGATGGCATGTCAAGAAACGTCATGGGATGCTGATTGAACTTGCATGAACTTGCAGGTTGCCAGCTTCAGGCGCTTTTTTTGTCCTTGCCGGTCAATGCCTGGGCGTGCGCGCGGTTGATCAGGAACGTGGTCAGCAGCGGCACTGGTCGTCCGGTGGCGCCCTTGGCGGCGCCGCTCTTCCAGGCGGTGCCGGCGATATCGAGGTGGGCCCAGGTATATTTCTTCGTGTAGCGCTCGAGGAAGCAGGCGGCCGTGATGCTGCCGGCCGGGGCGCCGCCGATGTTGGCCATGTCGGCGAAGTTGGATTTGAGCTGTTCCTGATAGCTGTCTTCGATCGGCAGGCGCCAGGCGGTGTCGCCGCTGGCGCGTCCGGCGGTCAGCAATTCATTTGCGAGCGCATCGTGGGCTGCGTCGTGGCGCGAAAACAGGCCCGAGTTGTGGTGGCCGAGCGCAGTGATGCAGGCGCCGGTCAGGGTCGCGATGTCGATCACTGCGGCAGGCTTGAAGCGTTCCGCATAGGTCAGCGCGTCGCACAGGATCAGGCGGCCTTCGGCATCGGTGTTCAGTACTTCGATGGTCTGGCCGGACATCGAGGTGACGACGTCGCCCGGCTTGGTGGCGCTGCCGGATGGCATGTTCTCGCACGAGGGGATGATGCCGATGACGTTCAGCTTCAGTCCCAGTTCGCCGATGGCGCGCATGGTGCCCAGCACCGAGGCGGCGCCGCACATGTCGTACTTCATTTCATCCATGCCCCCGCCCGGCTTGAGCGAAATGCCGCCGGAATCGAAGGTGATGCCCTTGCCGACCAGGACCACCGGCGCATCCTTGGCTTTGCCGCCGAGATGTTTCAGGACGATGAACTTGGGCGGCTCCACCGTGCCGGCGGTGACGGACAGGAAACTGCCCATTTTCAGCGCCTGCATTTGCTTGCGGTCGAGCACTTCAATGCCGAGCTTGAATTGGTGGGCCAGCTTTTTGGCCGTGTTGGCGAGGTAGGTCGGGGTGCAGACATTGGCCGGCAGGTTGCCGAGGTCGCGCGTCAAATCCATGCCATTGGCCAGCGCCACGCTTTCGGCCAAGGCTGCCTTGGCTGGCGCGGCGGCTTGCGCACCAACGGCGAGGGCGATTTTTTTAACGCCACGGGGCGCCGGTTCCTTCTTGCTTTTCATGGTGTCGAAGCGGTAGGCCTGGTCGCGCAAGGCCAGCACGCCGCTGCGGATTGCCCAGAAGAGGTCGCGGTCCTTGACTTGTTCCCAGGGCAGGGCGATGACGGCATCGGCCGCGCCCAGGGTCGCCAGCACACGTGCCGTCGCCTGCAGGGCGCTGTTGAAATTTTTGTCGGTAATGTCATCCTGCTTGCCCAGACCCACCAGCAAGATGCGGTCGGCGGGGCCGTCATTGCCACGCAGGAGCAGGGTGGTGCCGGGTTTGCCGCTGATGTCGCCGGACTTGATGGCCGCGCTCAGATCGCTCTTGCGGTCGGCTTGTTGGGCGGCGGTGGAGAGTTTCCCATCTTCAAAGACACCGACCACCAGGCATCCGGTTTTCAATGTCCCTGCCGGGTTTTTTGCGTCGAATGATTTTATGCTAAAGTCCATGCCGTTCTCCCTTGTCGATCCCCAATTATATAGTCAATGATTTTCGAGCGCGCTCTCCGACGTGAATTGATCAGCATCGCAGGCGCGGTTTTCACTACGCTGTTTACGATCACCGTCACCATCCTGTTGATCAAGATCCTCGGCCAGGCGGCCGGCGGCCGGATCGCATCGCAGGATGTGGTCGCGATGCTGGGCTTTGCCGCATTGGCCTATTCACCTTACATGCTGATCCTGACCGGTTTCATTTCGGTGTTGCTGGTGATTACGCGCAGCTATCAGGATTCCGAAATGGTGGTGTGGTTCGCCTCGGGCCAGGGCCTGACGCGCTGGATCAGGCCGGTCCTGTCGTTCGGCGTGCCAGTGATGATCCTGACCGGCCTGTTGAGCTTCATCGTCACGCCCTGGGCCAACGGGCAGAGCACCGAATTTCGCGAGCGTTTTGCCAAGCGTGAAGATATCGCACGTGTTTCGCCCGGGCGCTTCCAGGAATCGGCCTCTTCGGACCGCGTATTTTTCGTCGAGGGGGTTTCCGGCGAGGCGGACAAGGTACGCAATATCTTTGTCAATACCCGCCAGCCGAACGGCCAGACCAGTGTGGTGGTGGCAAAAGAAGGGATGATGGAAATCGACCGTAACGGCGACAAGTTCCTGGTTTTGCAGAAAGGCCGCCGTTACGATGGCGTACCGACCCAGTCGGATTTTCAGATGATGGAGTTCGAGCGTTACGGCCTGCTGGTGTCGCACCAGTCGCAGGCGCTGGCCGGCGATACCTCGGCGGGCGCATTGCCGACGATGGCGCTGCTGGCCAATCCGGACCGCTTCAACCGGGGGGAATTGCTGTGGCGTATAGCGACCCCGCTGATGGCTTTGCTGCTGATGCTTCTGGCGATTCCGCTCGGTTTCGTCAATCCGCGTGGCGGGCGTTCAGCCAACCTGATCGTTGCCCTGATGCTGGCCATCCTTTATAGCAACATGATCAGTGTGGTGCGTGTCGCGGTAATACAAGACAAGTTGTCGTTCATCGTCGGCTGGTGGCCGGTACATGCGGTTGTGCTGTTGGCGACAGTGTCGCTGTTTGCGTGGCGCATCAATGTCAATAGTCCCTGGCACCCGCTGATGCTGTGGGCAAGGATGCGGCGCGGTTCGATTCGTCGGCAGGCCCAAGCATGAAAACCTTGCAAAAATACATATTGTCCGAGGTCTTCAGGTCGATCTTGTTCGTGCTGGTTGCCTTTCTGGCGCTGTTCGCTTTTTTCGACCTGATGGGTGAATTGTCATCGGTAGGCCGCGGTGGCTATACTTTTCAGGGGGCGCTGATCTATGTTTTGCTGGGCCTGCCGGGTTATGCCTATGAATTGATGCCGATTGCTGCATTGATCGGCACGATTTACACGCTGTCGCAGTTTGCCTCCCGCTCGGAATTCACCATCATGCGCGTTTCGGGCATGTCAACTTTGCGCGCTGGCATGATGTTGGCGAAGATGGGCCTGGTTTTAGCCGTGATCACCATCCTGGTGGGCGAGTTTATTGCGCCCAAGTCCAGCGAAATGGCGGGAAAGTGGAAATTGCGCGCCCAAGGTAGCAGCCTGGCGCAGGAATTCCGCTCCGGCCTGTGGGCCAAGGATGTCATCAAGGCCGAGGATGGCAGCGGCGAAGTGCTCGGCTCGCGCTTCGTGAATGTGCGTCAGGTGCAGCCGGACGGCTTGCTGAAGGATGTGCGCATCTATGAGTTCGATCGCGATTTCCGCCTCAAGGCGATGATAAGCGCAGTCAGCGCCGTCTACCGCGGCGACCAGACCTGGCAACTGCATCAGGTCGTGCAGACGCAGTTTGCCGCCGCTGCCTTCAATCAGCCTGGCGCTGCTCCCGGGCGCACCGAGGGCATCACCATGCGCCAGCTGGAGGAATATCGGATGGTGTCGGAAATTACGCCCGAAATCCTGTCGGTGGTGTTCGCCGATCCGGACCGCATGTCTGCTATGGATCTGGCAGCCTATACGCGCCACCTCGAAGAAAATCGCCAGGCCACCAGCCGTTATGAAATTGCCTTCTGGAAAAAAGTCATTTATCCCTTCGCCGTGTTCGTGATGCTGGCGCTGGCGCTGCCCTTTGCTTACCTGCATTTCCGCTCCGGTGGCGTGAGCCTGAAAATTTTTTCCGGCATCATGATCGGCGTGTCTTTCCAACTGCTGAACAACCTGTTTTCCCACCTTGGCCTGATCAATACCTGGCCGGCGCTGGTGACGGCAGCCCTGCCCAGCACGTTGTTCCTGCTGATGGCGATGGGTTCGTTGTGGTGGGTGGAGCGACGCTAGATGACGACGCGCGCCCTGATCCTGTTTGCCCATGGCGCGCGCGATGCCCGCTGGCTGGCGCCGTTCGAGCGGCTGCAACAGTTGTTGCGCGAGCAGTTGCCTGGCGTCGTGGTGGAACTGGCTTTCCTTGAGTTGATGTCGCCGCGCCTGCCGGAACTGGTGCCGATGCTGGCGGCGCAAGGCTGCGACGATGTCACGGTGGTGCCGGTGTTTTTCGGTCGGGGTGGCCATCTCTTGCGGGATTTTCCGCCGCTGGTGGAAGCGTTGCAGCAAACATATCCGGCGATTCGTTTCAGGGTGGCAGGCGCCGTCGGCGAGGCAGAGAGCGTGCTGCAGGCGATCTCGGCTTACTGTATCGCCAGCCTGGATAGCACGGACGCCTGATTGTTCCGCCGCCCCGCCGGGGGCATCTTGACGGGAGGCTAGCCGCGCGCGGCCAGCGCCTGGCCGATCATCACCAGCACCGGACCCTGGCATTCGCCCAGGCCCTGTTCCAGTTCTCCCAGGTTCAGACGCATAATGCGCTCGTTGGCGCGGCTGCAGTTTTCCACCACCACCACCGGCAGTCCCGGTGCTTCGCCCCGCGCCAGCAGGTTGCGCGCGGTGGCGATGGCTTCCTTGCCGCCCATGTACTGCACCAGGGTGTCGCAATCGGGCAGGGTAGTGTGCTCCGGGTGGCCGGGTGCCGTGCTGGAGGTGAAAAAGGCGACGCTGCGGGCGATGCCGCGCCGGGTCAGCGGCAGTTTGGCAGAGGCGGCCGCGGCCAGGGCAGCGGTGATGCCGGGGATGATTTCCACGTCGATGCCGGCGGCTTCCAGCGCGCGCAATTCTTCGTCGGCGCGGCCGAACAGCATCGGGTCGCCGCCTTTCAGTCGCACCACCCGCTGGTATTGCCCGGCGCATTCGACCAGCTTGCGATTGATTTCCGCTTGGGCAGTGGAGCGCTGGCCGGAGCGTTTTCCTACAGGGATTTTTACCGCTTGCGGGCACAGCGCCAGCATGTCGTCGGTGACGAGGGCGTCGTGCAGCACCACATCGGCTTGCGCCAGGATGCGTGCGCCACGCACGGTGATGAGGTCGGCTGCGCCCGGCCCCGCACCCAGCAACCAGACCTTGCCGGGGCGGGGCTGGCCTGCCTTGGAGCGGGACATCGGGTGCCGGCTCAGTCGAGACGGATCATGCCGGCCGCGACCGTCTGGTGCGTGACTTCATCGATCAGGATGAAGGCACCGGTGGCGCGGATGGCATCGTAGGCGTCGGCGGCCAGCGGCTGCTGCACGCTGAGCGTGACCTTGGCGATATCGTTGAGCTTGAGGGTCTCGGCAGCATGCCGTTCCTGCGTGTTGATGTCGAGCAGGAATTCGATCTTCGAGACGCGCGCATTTACCTGCCGGGTGGTGTGCTTCATCCAGTACTTGCGGCGCAGGTCGAGCGGTTCCTCCGACAGCCAGCAGAGATTGGCTTCCACCGACTTCAGCACGGTGGCAGGCTGGTCGGCAGCGGCCAGCATGTCGCCGCGCGAGATGTCCAGGTACTCTTCCAGCAGCAGGGTGATCGACTGGCCGGCGCGCGCCGTTTCCAGCGAACCGTCCAGGGTGAGGATGTCCTTGACGGTGGCGGAGAGGCCGCTCGGCTGTACCACCAGCTTGTCACCCTTGCTGACTTTGCCGGCTTCGATGCGACCCATGTAGCCGCGGAAGTCGTCCGCCAGGTGGCCGCCATGGCGCGCCACCAGCTGCACCGGGAAGCGGAACGGCTCTTCGTGGGCATCGTCGTAGACCGACAGCGATTCGAGCAGCTCGATCAGGGTCGGGCCTTCGTACCAGGACAGCTTGTCGCCGCGTTCGACGACGTTGTCGCCGGCCAGCGCCGACAGCGGGATCGCGTGGACGTCGGTCAGGCCCAGCTGCTGCGCGAATTTCTGGTATTCGGCGACGATGCGGTCATATACGCTGCGGTCGTAATTGACCAGATCCATCTTGTTGACGGCGACGATCACGTGCTCGATGCGCAACAGGCGGGCGATGGTCGAGTGGCGCTTGGTTTGCGTCAGCAGCTCGACGCTGCCATCTTCGCCCAGCTTGACCTTGGAAACGTCCACCAGGATGATGACGGCGTCAGCGGTGGAAGCGCCGGTGACCATGTTGCGGGTGTATTGCTCATGGCCCGGGGTATCGGCAATGATGAACTTGCGCTTGGGCGTGGCGAAGTAGCGGTAGGCCACGTCGATGGTGATGCCTTGCTCGCGCTCGGCTTCGAGGCCGTCGGTCAGCAGCGACAGGTCGACGGCGTCGCCCACGGTGCGCTTGTGCTTGGAGCGCGAAATCGAGGCCAGCTGGTCGGCAAAGATGCCCTTGCTGTCGAACAGCAGGCGGCCGATCAGGGTGCTCTTGCCATCGTCGACGGAGCCTGCGGTGATGAAGCGCAACAGGCCGCGTTCGTTCGCGTCTGCTTTGGACTTGGATTGATCTGCAACCACGGCGTTCATTTAGAAATATCCTTCTTTTTTGCGTTTTTCCATCGAGGCTTCGGAAGTCTGGTCATCCATGCGGGTGGCGCCGCGCTCGGTGATTTGCGTGACCGCCGTCTCGGCGATGATGGCGTCCACGTCGGCGGCGTCGGAGGCCACCGGGCAGGTGCAGGAAATGTCGCCGACGGTACGGAAGCGCACCACGCGCTTTTCGACGTGTTCGCCTTCCTTCGGCGGGGTCAGGTCGGTGAGCGGCACCAGCAAGCCGTTGCGCGGGATGACTTCGCGCTCGTGGGCGAAGTAAATCGGCGGCAGTTCCAGCTTTTCGCGGGCGATGTATTGCCACACATCGAGCTCGGTCCAGTTCGAGATCGGGAACACGCGCATGTTTTCGCCGGGATGCACACGGGTGTTATACAGGTCCCACAGTTCCGGGCGCTGCGCCTTCGGATTCCACTGGCCGAATTCGTCGCGGAAGGAAAAGATGCGTTCCTTGGCGCGGGCCTTTTCTTCATCGCGGCGGGCGCCGCCGATGCAGGCGTCGAACTTGTGTTCGGCGATGGTTTCCAGCAGGGTGACTGCCTGTGCGGCATTGCGCGAATCGGTTTTGGGGTTGCGCAGGCGCACGGTGCCGCGCTTGATCGAATCCTCGACCGAGCCGACGATCAGGCGCTCGCCCAGTTCGGCCACGCGCTTGTCGCGGAAGGTGATCACTTCCGGGAAGTTGTGGCCGGTATCGACATGCACCAGCGGGAAGGGGAATTTGCCGGGACGGAAAGCCTTTTCGGCGATGCGCAACAGCACCACCGAATCCTTGCCGCCCGAGAACAGCAGGGCGGGGTTGGTGCACTCGGCGGCGACTTCGCGCATGATGTGGATGGCTTCGGATTCGAGCCAGTCCAGGTGGCGGTTGCTGGCCGCGTCCAGGAATAATTTATCGACTGCTGTGTTCATAGGTTCTTCACGCTACTGTGATATGTCTCTTCAAACGGATTTGACCCGCACCAGCTTGCCATCGACGACATGCAGGCCGCACTCTTTGCTGTCCGGATTCTCCCACCACCAGCGGCCGGCGCGGATATCTTCGCCGGGCTGGATGGCGCGGGTGCAGGGTTCGCAGCCGATTGACGGATAGCCCTTGTCGTGCAGCGCATTGTAGGGCACGTCGTTGTCGCGGATATAGCGCCAGACGTCTTCCTCCGACCAGTCGGCCAGCGGATTGAATTTGACCATGCCGTGCGCGGGATCGTCTTCCTGCACGTGCAACTCCGCGCGCGTGGCGGCCTGTGCGCGGCGCTGGCCGGTGACCCAGGCCTTCTTGCCGGCGAGCGCGCGGCCCAGCGGCTCGACCTTGCGGATGCGGCAGCATTCCTTGCGCATTTCAACGCTGTCGTAAAAGGCGTTCAAGCCATGCGCGGCGACGTAGGCATCGACTGCTTCGACTTGCGGCCTGTACAGCGCCACGTCATAGGCATAGGTTTGCTTGATGCGCGCGATCATGTCCAGCGTCTCTGCATGCAGGCGGCCGGTTTCCAGGCTGAAGATGCCAATCGGCAGGCCGGAGCGCAAAATCAGGTCGGTCAGCACCATGTCTTCCGCCGCCAGGCTGGAAGCCAGCACGGCAGGGGTGAACTCGGCGGCGATGCGCCCGAGCGTGAGCTTGGTGTCGGCAACCAGCTTGTCGTAGTCGCTCATGGAATCGCTCACGCCGAAGCTCCATTGCGATGCACACGGCGAAACAGCGGCGCCTTGATGTCGGTGGCGTTCTGGTACGGCTGGGAGAAATCGCTCAAGCCTTTCAGGGCATCGTTGATGTCCTTGTCCTCGCGCACGGCGAAGGCATCGAAGCCGGCGCGCTGCATGTAAAACAGCTGGTCGCGCAGGACGTCGCCGATGGCGCGCAATTCACCCGTGTATTTGAGGCGCGTGCGCAGATTGTAGGCGATCGAATAGCCGCGGCCATCGGCGAATTTCGGAAAGTTCACGGCGATCAGCGGCAGTTTGGCGGCGTCGTCCGTCAGGTCTTCGGCGCGCTCGTCGCTGTCGATCCAGACGCCGACGTCGGCGCGGGAAGACAGCGAGGCGCGTTGCGCCAGCCATACGGCCAGCGGCACCAGTACCTTGCCTGCCGGAACGGCGGCGCTTTCCGGCGCCTGGCCTTCTTCCAGTCTCAAGACATTCCAGTTATCCGCCACGATCTGGCGGTCCTTGATGATGTTAGGCATATGCATCTTCTCCGTGCTGCAATTCTGTTTTGATCGGGGTTGCGTAGACATGTTCCTTGAAGGGGGCGATGCCGAGGCGGCGGACCGTGTCGATGAATTTTTCGTCTTCGGTGCGTTCGCGCAGATAGACTTGCAGCACGCGGTCGATCACTTCGGGCATCTGGTGCGCCGAGAACGACGGGCCGATGATTTTGCCCACGGCGATATCGTTGCCTTGCGCGCCCCCCAGCGACACCTGGTACCACTCGCTGCCATCCTTGTCGACGCCGAGGATGCCGATGTTGCCGATGTGATGGTGGCCGCAGGCGTTGATGCAGCCGGAAATGTTCAGTTCGATTTCGCCGATGTCGTGCTGGAAGTCGATATTGTCGAAACGCTCGGCAATGGCTTCGGCGATCGGGATCGATTTGGCATTGGCCAGCGAGCAGAAATCGCCGCCCGGGCAGCAGATCATGTCAGTCAGCAGGCCGATGTTCGGCGTGGCGAGCCCCTTGGCCTTGACTTCCTTCCACAACGCCACGAGGTCGGCCTGGCGCACGTCGGCCAGCACCAGGTTTTGCTCGTGGGTCGAGCGCAGTTCGCCAAAACTGTAGCGGTCGGCGAGATCGGCGACGAAATCCATTTGCTCGGCAGTGATGTCGCCCGGCGGCACGCCGGTCTTTTTCAGCGACAGCAGCACGATGGCATAGCCGGAGATCCGGTGTGGCTTGACGTTGCGCAGCACCCAGTTGGCAAAGGCCTTGTTGGTGGCTTTTTCCTGCTCGAAAGCGGCATCGCTGGCCGGCAGCGTCAGATATTCCGGCGCCGTGAAGCAGGCGGCGACGCGCTGCAATTCCTCGACTGTCAGGGTGGCCTCGCCATCTTTCAGGTCGACCCACTCGGCTTCGACCTGGCGGGCGAATTCTTCCGCGCCCAGGGCCTTCAACAGGATCTTGATGCGGGCCTTGTAGATGTTGTCGCGGCGGCCATGCTGGTTGTAGACGCGCAGGACGGCCTCGATATAGGTCAGCGCATGCTGCCATGGCAGGAATTCGCGGATCGTGCTGCCGATGATGGGGGTGCGGCCAAGGCCGCCGCCGACCATCACGCGAAAACCGGTTTCGCCCTGTTCATTCCTGACGACCGTGAGGCCGATGTCGTGCATGCCGATGGCAGCGCGGTCATCGACGGCGCCATTGATGGCGATCTTGAACTTGCGCGGCAGGTAGGCGAATTCGGGGTGGAAGGTGCTCCACTGGCGCAGTATTTCGCAGTACGGGCGCGGATCGATGATCTCGTCGGCGGCGACGCCGGCGAACTGGTCGGAACTGATGTTGCGCACGCAGTTGCCGGAGGTCTGGATCGCATGCATCTCGACCGTGGCCAGCTCTGCCAGGATTTCTGGCGCGTCTTCCAGCTTGATCCAGTTGTACTGGATGTTCTGGCGCGTCGTGAAGTGACCGTAGCCGCGGTCGTACTTGCGGGCGATGTGGGCGAGCATGCGCATCTGCTTCGATGACAGCATGCCGTAGGGGACCGCGATGCGGTGCATGTAGGCATGCCGTTGCATGTACAGGCCGTTTTGCAGACGCAGGATGCGGAACTCGTCTTCCGTCAGTTCGTCCGAAATGCGGCGACGCACCTGGTCGCGGAACTGCGCAACGCGCTCCTGGATGATCTGGTGATCGTATTGGTCGTAGCGATACATCTTCTGTCCTTTATGCGTCTAAATTGAATCTAGGTAGTCAGTAACTTCACGGCGACGCCGGTCAGCGTGGTTGCCAGCAGTGCGCGCAACACCTTTTCCGGAATGGCCCGCGCCCCCATTGCACCGATCGTGATGCCGGGAACCGAGCCGATCAGCAGCATGACCAGCAAGCCCCAGTTGATCGAGCCCAGCCACCAGTGGCCGAGCGCGGCAATGGCAGTCAGGGGGACGGCATAAGCGATGTCCGTGCCGGCGATTTCTGCCGGCGACAGGCGCGGATACATCAGAACCAGCAGGGTTGCGCCGATCGCGCCAGCGCCGATGGATGATACGGTGACCAGGCTGCCGAGCAAGGCGCCAGCCGCTATTGTAGCAATTGTCAGGTTGTTACCCTGCAGCTGTTTTTCCGGATGATGTTTCAGCCAGTGCAGCATGCGGCCGCGGAACAGCAGCGCTATTACGGTCAGCAGTACCGAGCAGGCGATGGTATAGCGGATGATCAGGTTGATTTTCTGGTCGAGGCCGCCGAAGTATTTCAGCGCCAGGGTGGCCAGCAGCGCCGCAGGCAGCGCGCCCAGGCAGAGTTTTTTGACAATATCCCAGTGAACATTGCCCTTGAAGCGATGTGCCAGTGTGCCAGCGCCCTTGGTGATCGAGGCGAACGCCAGGTCGGTGCCGACCGCGACGCTGGGCGAGACGCCGAAAAGCAGCGTCAGCAGCGGCGTCATCAGCGATCCGCCGCCGACGCCGGTCAGGCCGACCAGGACGCCGACTGCAAACCCGGACACTATATAAGAAAAATCCATAACACCTCGCGCAAAGTATCTCGAATGGTAATAAACTTGGCCAATATTCCAAACTACATAGTATTTATTTGCTTATATGCGAATTTGGCATAAATAAATACACAAAATACGCAGGCAGAAAGAGGGAATCCCATGAATCTCCATCAGTTACGTTTCGTGCGGGAAGCGGTTCGCCAGAATTTCAGCCTGACCGAGGCAGCCAAAGCCTTGTATACCTCGCAGCCAGGCGTTTCCAAGGCCATCATCGAGTTGGAGGAGGAGTTGGGGATTGATATCTTTCTGCGTCACGGCAAGCGCATCCGCGGCTTGACCGAGCCGGGACGGGCGGTGTTGAAGTCGGTGGAACTGATCATGCAGGAAATCGATGGCTTGAAGCAGATCGGCAAGGAGTTCGCCGCCCAGGACAGCGGCGGCTTCACCATCGCCACCACCCATACCCAGGCGCGCTATGCCTTGCCTAAGGTAGTGCAGGCTTTTACCCAGAAATTCCCCAAGGTGCGCTTGTCCTTAATTCAAGGCAGCCCGAAACAGATCGCCGACATGGTCCTGAAAGACCAGGCCGATATTGCGATTGCCACCGAAGCGATCGCCAGCCAGGAAGGCCTGGTGACATTGCCATGTTATCAATGGGAGCATATCGTGGTGGTGCCGCAAGACCATCCCCTGCTCAAGTCAGAAGAAATCACGCTGGAAGAACTGGCTGCCTATCCGATCATTACCTATGACAGCGCGTTTACCGGGCGTAACAAGATCGACCATGCCTTTGCCGTGCGCGACCTCAAGCCCGATATCCTGCTTGAAGCAATCGATGCCGACGTCATCAAGACCTATGTGGAATTGAACATGGGTGTCGGTATTATCGCCGGCATGGCTTTCGATCCCGAGCGCGACCGCAACCTGCGGGCGATTCCGGCCGGTCACCTGTTCGGCACCAATGTCTCGCGCGTGGCCATCAAGCAGGGTGCCTACCTGCGCAGCTATGTGTATACCTTTATCGAACTGCTGGCACCCGTGCTGAACCGCAAGATGATCGAGCGCGCCATGAGTGGCGAGAAGGAAAGCTACGAACTGTAGGGAGGGCGGCGATATGAGCGACAGTTATGTCACGCGCGGCGAAATCATCCGCATGCTGCAGTCATGGCAGGATGGCGAGATTGCTACTCAGCAATTGTGGGACTGGGCCAGCCACCGCTTCCAGTCTGGTCAGGCCGACTATGATGACTGGGATGGCGCGGATTCGGTGGCGCGTGAAATGCTGGCGATGCTGGACAGCCTGGATTTGCACCTGATGCTGGCGGAGGATGTGCCATTGCATCTTGAATTTTTAAAAACGCCACTCGGCGGTTTCGGAGAAGCCCGGCGCGCCTGGCAGGAGATGCTGTTGGGGCTGGATTATGCTGCGCGTAAACAGGCTTTGAAAAATGATCCGATTTACGCACTGTATTGCGATTGAGTGTCGTGGTTTGCGTTGACAGAAAAAAGCCCGCGCAAGGCGGGCCGAAATGACTTGGCAAGATCCTTGCCGCAATCAGGCTTTTGCTGGCTTGCAGCGGGTCGCCGCGAATCCCAGCAAGCCAAGCCCGAGCAAAGCCAGGGCGCCGGGTTCGGGCACCGCCGTTCCGCTGCCGCAATTGCTGTCTGAGCAAGTAAATTCGAACGAGCCGACATTCGTCTGGAGCTTGACGCCCAGAGGGTCGAAAGTCAGTGCATTGAGCCCGGAAAAATTTCCGGTCAGAACCAAAGAAAAAATGTCCGAGCCGCCCGCGCTAATGCCGCCATTTCCCCCGCCAGCGCAATTGGCACCACCAAAAGTGCAGACTTCGATTTGCGCAAGGCCTGGAATCTGGGAAACTGAAGCATCCACCATCCCCCCGTCGGTCGCATCTGAAAACACGACGCTGGATGCGTTCGGGTTTATCCCGAAGCCGAATGCCGTGAGGCGGACGTTGTTTGCTGACGCAATGGCACCGCCGCCAGTCAGGGTTGAGAAATTGTTCAGGACAATATTCAACGTCGCGGAAGTCGCGCTCAATGCGGTCAGGTCGAGACTGCCAGTGACGGCAAGTTCATATGGCCCGCCCGCATGAGAGAAGGCAAAACTGGTAGGTCCATCGCCAAGATTGATGACCAGTGCATTGGCCGATCCGATGCCAACAGTCCAAAGCCCGGCTGCCAATATGGCGCCTGCCAATCTGCGAAATGCGGAGAGATGATTTTTCATCTTTTTGTTTCCAAATTGAATTTAAAGGTGTTACATGATTTCGATTTATATTAAGCAAAAATCAGGCCATAATTAAATTTACATAAAAATCAATGGGTTGTATTCAATGGCGATCATTTAGTCCGGTAGCTGTAAAGTTGATCGACAGCTGCATTGCCGGGGAAATGCACGCGCAGCGGCTTCACAAGCAGGGTCGGATAAGTGTGGCGCACGACATGAGCAAGCTTTTCCCGGCGCGCTTGGGCCAGTGGAGATGCGAAATCGGCGGCTCGTTCGGAAAGCCGAAGACTTGCAATTAATCTGTTTTAATTTGCGGCCGAGTCAACGCCGGCCATGAAAAAAGGCGCCGGCGGATTCCGCGGCGCTTTTTTTTTGGGGGGGCAAGCGGCGGTTCAGGCCGCCAGGCGCGCCGTGGCGCGGCAGCCATCCAGCAGGAAGGACAGATCCAGCACCAGCACTAGTTCGCCTTCGGCCGAGCGGGCCGTGCCGGTGATGCCCGTCACGCTCATCGCGGTCAGTGGCTTGATGACCATTTCGGCGGTGCCTTCGACCTTGTCGACTGCCAGGATATACGGCTGGGGTGCGGAAATGACGACGCCGATGCGCTCTTCCGAAGCTTCGTAGCCCAGGATATTGCCGAGCGAGCGCACCGGCAGTGGCCGCCCCTGGTCGCGCATGATCGGCGCACCACCCACCGCTTCGAAGTGTTCCGGCAATTGCACCACGCGTTCCACCACGCTCATTGGAATCGCCAGAGCGGCACCGGCGGTACGCACCAGCATGGTCGGCACGATCGACAGTTCGATCGGCAGGCGGATCGAGAAGCAGGTGCCTGTGCCCAGGGTAGAGTCGATGGTGATGGTGCCACGGTGCTTTTCCACCGCAGTTTTCACCACGTCCATGCCGACCCCGCGGCCGGAAACGCTCGATGCGACTTCCTTGGTTGAGAAGCCGGGCAGGAATACCAGCTGCAATGCTTCCTCGACCGTCTGTGCCGCCGCGTCATTGATCAAGCCCTTGGCAATCGCCTTGTTGCGCAGCACTTGCGCATCCATGCCCTTGCCGTCATCGGCGACCTGGATCATGACGCTGTTGGCTTGCTGCCAGGCTTTGAGCGAAATGGTTGCCTTGGCCGGCTTGCCGGCCGCAGCGCGCGCTTCCGGGCTTTCGATGCCATGGTCGAGCGAATTGCGCAGCATGTGCACCAGCGGGTCGTACAGGCTGTCGACGACCACGCGGTCGACCTCGGTCTCGGCGCCTTCGATCGTCAATTCCACTTCCTTGCCGAGGTCGCGCGCAAGTTCGCGCACCAGGCGCGGGAATTTCTGGAACAGGCGCCCGACCGGCTGCATGCGGGTTGACAGGGTGGCGCGCTGCAGTTCGGTGGAGTAACGCGACGCGCGGCCCAGGGTTTCGGCCAGTGTCGTCATGAGGCCGGCGGCGGCGGCATCGAACTTGAATTGCATTAGCTTTTCGAGCAAGACGCTGGCCTGGTTGGCTGCCTGCACCGATTCGCCGGCAACTTCGAGCAAGGCGTCGAGCTTGACGGCATCGATGCGGATGCTTTCATCCTTGGCCGAGGCTGCCCCCGGCCTGCCTTCCGGCGCTGCCGCCGGCTTTGCGCCGCGCGCTGGCGTGGACGTGGCTGGCGCAGTCGTTGCCGGCGCGGTTGGTGCTGTGGCCGTCATGCCAGGGGCTGCTGCCGTCCGGGGCGGCGCCAGTTCGGCCGGGACTACCGCGTAATACAGGGCTTCCCAGTCGGGCCCCTCGGCGGCATTTGCGGCCGGGATGCCGTCGGCTGCAGCTGCCGGCGTGCCCTGCGCCTCGGGAACCGGCGCTGCGGCGGGAGCGACTGGTGCGGGTACAGTTTCGGCGTGGCCTTCGATGGCCTGGTTGAGCAAATCCTTGAGTTCCTCCGGCATGGCCGACAGGCTGGCCGGTTCGGCGCCGTTGGATAGCGCCTGCAACTGGTCTGCGACGAAGCCGCTGGCTTGCAGCGCCGCTTCGATCGCCAGCGGCGTGACCGGCACTTTGCCGGTTCGCAGGCCGTCGAACAGGTTCTCGGTCAGGTGGCAGGCGGCAACCATTGCCGGCAGACTCATGAAACCGGCGCCGCCCTTAATGGTGTGGAATGAGCGGAACAGTGCGTTCAGCGTGTCCGGGTCGTCGGGGTGCCGCTCCAGGCTGAGCAGGTGTTCTTCGACATTCGTCGCGAGGTCGAGCGCCTCGACGACGAAATCCTTGAGCATGTCTTCCATCAGAAACCGAGACCTTCCAGCAGGCTATCGACATCGTCTTGCTCAAGCGCGTTGGTCGATGGTCCCTGCATCAGGGATTCTGGCGCTTCCTTCAGGGTCTGCGCCACTTCCGGGGGGGCATTATCCAGCAACAGCTGCGCCAGGTCTTGTTCAACCTTTTGCGTGACCGCGACGATTTTCTTGATCAGCTGGCCGGTGATGTCCTGGAAATCCTGCGCCATCATGATATCGAGCAGGCGTGCCTTTTCGGTTTCTGTGGCGCTGGCGACCTTCAGGGCGAATTCCCTGGAATCGGTGGCCAGCAGACGGAATTCGTCGATGCTCATATTGCCTTCGAACAGGCTGGTCCAGCGCTTCTCCATCGCCAGGGCGCCTTTCAGCACAGCTTCCTGCTCGGGAATGCCCTGATCGATGGTATTGAGGACGCGGTTGGCGGCTTGTTCGGTCAGTGAGGCGATGTGTTCCAGGCGGCCCTTTGCATCCGTGATCTGCACTGCTGCGTCGGACAGCGAGCGGTCGTAGCCGAGTTCGCGCAACGAATCGTGCAGCAGACGCACGATGCCGCCCAGGCGTGTGTACATCGGCTGGTCCTGGTTGTCCTGACTGTCGCGGGTGACGTTGGCATCCAGTTTGCCGTCGTTCGCGGCTGCAGCGGACGGCGCTGCATCCGCTTGCGCGCGTTGCGCAGACACTTCTTCAAACAGTGCGTCAAGGTCATCAGTCATAGCCAGTGCTTCTCCAGTGTGCGGGTATGCCGTCAAGCGGACCAGCAATACCTGGCGAGTGCCTGTCGCTATCGGCTTGCGGGGTATGGTCAGGGGGCGGACGGCAAAATAGGGTTGATTAATAGCAATAATACCGAAGAAATCACCTATACGGGCAAAGGAATTGTCAATTCGTCGCAAATGTGCATGCATGCCGGCAGCCTCTTGCCGAATTGACTACGCAGGGCAATCGCGCGTAGACTGGCGGGGTTTTGGTGCCCGCGCGCCGTTTCCGGCGCGCAGTTAAACGGGAAACACGAAGCCTGATTGATCCACGCGGTCAGGGCTCGCGTGTGCTGCCCCCGCAACGGTAAGCAAGCGTACGGCATTGCCGTACCGGTCGTGTTTTAAGCCACTGTGCCCCTCGGGCATGGGAAGGTGATGCGATCAGTCTTGTCAGCCCGGATACCGGCCAGAACAGGTGAAAGTGCTGCGAACGGGGAGTGTCGCGAACACGAAATGCTGTTCCTGCCTTTGCGCGGAACGCATTGCCGTTTTCGTTTTCTTGCTCGTTCCATCCTTTTGTGAAGCCCGGCCCGCGGGGAGGCTGGCCGGGTGCTTTTCTTGAAAATGAAATCATGTTTAATAGTAATTTCCGTCCGGTCGTTTCGACCTGGAACCGGCTGGCCGTTGTCGCCAGCTTGTCCGCCCTTGGCTTATCCTCCGCACTGGCGCAATCGGCCAGCGAAAAGACACTGCAGCCGGTTTTCGTGAGCGCATCGCGTTTTGCCAGCGATCCGGCTTTTGCGCCTATCGGCGCCACCGTTATCAGCGCCGAAGAAATCCGCGCCAGTGGCGCCGGCAATGTCAACGAAGCGGTGCGCAAGCTCGGTGGCGTGTATGGCCGCCAGAGTACCAATGGCAGTCAGGATTTTTTGCTCGATTTGCGCGGCTTTGGCAGTACAGGCAACCAGAATCTGGTGGTGATGGTCGATGGCATCCGCATGTCGGAAAATGAGCTGGCGGTTGCCTTGCTGTCTTCGATACCGGTCGAGTCGGTGGAGCGCATAGAAATCGTGCGCGGCGGCAGCAGCGTCCTGTTTGGTGAGGGCGCTACCGGCGGCTCCATCCAGATCATCACCAAGCGTCCGCAAAAAAACAGCATGCGCGGTTCCGTGCTGGCCGAGGTCGGCAATTACGGTCACCGCGAAATGCGTGCCGGTGTCGCCCGCGGCTGGGACGAAGTATCGATGGACATCAATGCCAGCACCCAGCGCGCCGACAATTACCGCGCCAATAACAAACTGGAGCAGGACAACCTGAGCGCCGGCGTGCAGTGGGCCGACAAGCAAAGTCGCCTGGGCGCACGTGTAGAACTGGCGCGCCAGGATTCCCGCCTGGCAGGCGCGTTGACGCTGGCGCAATTCAATGCCAATCCGCGCCAGACCCTCACGCCGAATGACTTCGGCGCGATCGACACCAACCGCTACACGCTCGTGGGCGAGCACCGTATCGGCGCTCTGGAACTGGCGGCTGAACTGTCGCGTCGCGAGAGAAAATCCCAGGGAACTTTCGTGAGTGCCTTCGGCACCTATTTTTCGAATGCCGATAGCAACGTCACGCAATTTTCGCCGCGCCTGCGTTACCTGACGACCAGTGCTGACTGGACGAACGAACTGGTCTCCGGCATCGATTTTTCGCGCTGGGAGCGCAAGACTTTGGCCAGTTTTGGCGGATTTCCTTCAGCAAATGCGGACGCTTCGCAGAAATCTCGCGCACTCTACTTACGCAATGAAATTCGTGCCGGCCAGGCCCGCGTGGCGCTGGGTGCGCGGCGCGAATCCTTCGACAAGAATTTCACCGATCCCCTGGCGTTTTCGACCAAGGCCTATGTCAAGACGAATACGTTGAATGCCTGGGAATTGCAGGGCAGTTATGCGTTGCTGCAGACGCTGGATGTTTTCGCCAAGGTCGGCAAGAGCTATCGCATGGCCAACGCCGATGAGAATGGCGCGACGCCGGTAATCAACCAGCCGCTGGCGCCGCAAACTTCGCGCGATGCGGAATTGGGCTTCAGCCTGGGCGACGTGCAAAGAAAAGTGACGATGAAGTTGTTTCAGCATCGCCTGCATAACGAGATTTTCTACAATCCGACCGTATTCGCCAACGTGAATCTGGATTCGACCAAGCGTCAGGGTGTTGAAATCGAAGGTGCTGCACAGCTGGCTTCCAGTTTGCGCCTGATCGCCAACCTGCAGCATGTCGCCGCGGAATTTACTGGCGGCGTCAATGCCGGCCGTGAAATGGTGCTGGTGCCGCGCAATACGGCGGCCCTGCGACTGGACTGGCAGCCAGGTGCTGCACACAGTGTCAATGTCGGCGTGCAGTGGGCGGATGCACAGCGCTATGGCGGCGATTTCAACAATGCCTGTGCGGCCCGCATCCCGTCTTATGCGACGCTGGATGGCCGCTACGCCTATCGCACGGGCGCGTGGGAATTTGCGCTGGCCGGGAACAACCTGGCTGACAGGCAGTTCTTCTCCACCGCCTACGGCGCTTGCCAGACCGGTATCTATCCGGATATGGGGCGTCAGATCAAGGCGTCTGCGCGCCTGAGCTTCTAAGCAAGCCGCGAGACGGGTATTCCTCATCCAGGGCGCCGTGCTGGCGCTGTCCGGCGCCCTGCAGAGGGAGTCCACTCGTCACGTCAGTTGATAGTCCACCGGTGCACAATGCTGCAGGTTATTTTCTTCCCCGAGGGATTCCCGCAGATTGATTTCAATGGCGCGGCAGATCGCTTCGAGCGGCAAGTCGTTGGCTGAAACCCCGAAAGGTTCTTCAATCTCGTCGCCCAGCGCATCCAGTCCGAAAAAAGTGTAGGCAACGATGCCGACCACGAACGGCGTCATGAAGCCGATCGAGTCGACCAGCCCGAATGGCAGCAGGAAGCAATACAGGTAAGCGGTCCGGTGCAGCAGCAGCGTGTACGAAAAGGGAATGGGCGTATTCCTGATCCGTTCGCACGAAGCCGCGGCTGACACCAGCGCCGAGAGCGAGACATCGATCGCGTTGACCAGGCAGCTGTCGATGCGGCCGTCATCCATGCAGCGCCGCAGGTCTTCGCCCATGCGGTTCATCAGGAAGTGGGGCTTGTTGGATGCCTTTGCGAGCCGCCGCCACTCGTCTTCTTCCAGCAGCGGCTGCAGTTCGGCGGTGCTGTCCGAGTCGCGCAGGTGGTGGCGCAGTGCGTGCGCAAAGGCGATGGCGCGGTGGATCATGCGCTTGCGGATATCCGCCGATCTGGCCTGTTCCAGTGATGCGGGGTCGATCAGGCTGAGGCACTGACGGGCGAAATTGTTACTTCTGAGTACCACTTCACCCCACAGCTTGCGCCCCTCCCAGTAGCGGTCGTAGGCCGAATTGTTGCGAAAGCCGAGGAAGATCGCCAGCGGCAATCCGATCAGGGTGAAGGGAATGGTGGTCAGCGTGATCTTGTGGTGCAGGAGCGCGCCATTGGTAAACGTCACCAGGATGGCGAGGATGGTTGTCACCGCCAGGCTCTTCCAGATCCGCGACAGGATCGATCCCCGCATCGTCAGAAACAGCCGCAGCCCTGATGGCCGGTCACGAACGATCATGGCAGGACCTCATGATCAGTAAAGCACAACAACAAATGAAGCGGTGGTACACAAAACCTCGTTGCTTGGACGATAAAAGATAAAGCTGCATTCAAGAAAAGCCGATTTTACGGTTTTTTTGAAGAGGCAGCTTTGTTGCCCGGGTGCTTGCCCGGGCGCTAAATCCGGTTTTCTGTTGGTTGCAGAAAGTTGTTTTGCAATTGTGTGCGGCGGAAATGCAAATGGCCAATTCACGATCGTTATGGCACTTATGTGTTTCGTGAATATTTAATGGAATTGCAAGGCCTGGAGGCGGTGCGATCAATCCGCTTTTGCCTGATCTTCACCGCCCTGGTCGCCAGGGTATTGCTTGCACGCGGCACGCAGGAAATTCATCTGCGCACGAAAATTCCGGCAGCCGCTGCACATGGCCAGGTGCAGCTTGAGTTGCAGGCGCTCGCCGGCGGCCAGTTGGCGGTCTTGCTGCTGCGAGATCAGGTGGGTGGCTTCTTTGCATCTCAACATGGTTTTTCTCCTGCGCTGAACCAGCCATTCTGCAGGCACCGGCGCAAGGCGTTGCGGGCGCGATGGAGGATGACGCTGCAGTTGCTGGTGCTGATACCCAGTTCGCTGCAGACTTCTGCCGTGTCGAATCCGAGGAACTCACGCATCATGAAGACGCGCGAGGTGTTTTCCGGCAGGTGGTGCAGGCAGACGTCGAAGACCTCCCAGAACTGCTGCTCGCGCAGCGTCTCTTCCGGATCGCCCCAACCGCCGGGACGCGACTCCGGCCGCCAGTGGGCATTGGCCTTGAAGAGCCTGTCGAAATCGTCGTCGAGCTGCTCCTCGTCCGCGCTCAGCGCCGAAAAATTGATCGAACGCTTCTGCTGGCGAATCACGTCAATGATCTTGTTGCGCAAAATGCCGAATACCCAGGTCTTCAGCGCCGATCGTCCGGAAAAGCTGCGCGCGCCAGCGAGTGCCGCGACCAGGGCTTCCTGTACCGCATCCTCGGCCTGTTCGGCATGCCGCAGCTGCAGTTGTGCGAATTTCAGCATGTCGCGGCGCACCGTGGCAACAAACGCATCGTCAATCAATATGTTTTCGGCCATGGTTCGGCTGTCAGGTCAGGGACTGGGCGCGGCACGCTCGCAGTCGTCGCGAGCGTTGCAATTGCATGCTCAGGGGATTGGTCGGGAGAACCTCCGGTTTATTACACCTTTTCCAAAATATTTTTCAGGCCGCTTTTGCATCCTTGCGCCGCTGCAGCACGAAGATCGGTTGCGCCCAGTGCGTGTCCTTTTTCTTCTTGCTGGTGATGAGCGTCAGTTCGGACGGGTCGTACACGTCGGTGTTGTGCGTCAGCGGCGTGGTCATCAGGTACTGCGCATCGGTGTTCTTCAGGAACTCGCCGACCAGCTGGATGTTGCGGATATCCAGGTGGGCGAAGGGTTCGTCGATGAAGACGAAGCCGCCCGAGCCATCGTCGGACTTCAGCAGGCCGATCAGCAGGATCAGCGATTTCATCACTTGCTGGCCGCCCGACGCTTCGCCATCGTTCATGCCGATGGCGCCCTTGCCGTCGAACTTGAAGCGCACGTGCAGGCCGGCCTGCGCCAGTTGCACGTCGTCGTTTTCCAGACGCACCGTGTCGGTGTGGACTTCGATGCCGGCCAGTTCGCCAAGCTCCTTGATGTTGCGGCTGTAGGTCTTGACGGTGTAGCGCAGCCGTTCGATGTAGGCGCCGCGCGCGTTGGTGGTGGCTTCGATTGCGCGGTTGTTCTGGTAGCGGCGTTCATCGGTCTCCGCCTGGCGGCCCTGCAGCAGGCTGGACAGGCGCACGTGCTGGTCGACCACGGTGGAATCGGTTTCCCAGTCGTCGCGCGCCAGGTCGACGGCCAGGTGCTTCATGCGCAGGTCGACCTGGTGCGCGTTCTGGTGGGCCTCGACCAGCGCCAGCCGGCGCGCCGGGCGGCGCCAGGCGTGCGGCAGGTGGCGCCAGGTCTGGCGCAGTTCGGCCAGCCTTGCCGCATGTTCGCTGCGCTCTTCCCGATAGCGCCTGTTCGAGGTCCGCAGATTGGATTCGGCGTCGGCCAGCGCGCGTTTGGCGTTCTGCCAGTTGTTGTCGGCCAGCGTGCGTTCCTCGGTGGCCTTCTTGGTCAGCGGGAACAGCTCGCCGAGGCGGCTGCCGACTTCGGTGCGCGCCGCTTTCAGCGGGGCGGCGCCATGCACCGCTTCGTCGAACTCGGCCTGGCGCGCGACCAGTTCCTTGGCTGCATCGACACCGGCAATGCGTGCTTTCAAGCCGCTGACCTCGCCCGCCAGCTTGCTGATTTTCAGCGTCAACTGGTCTTCCTGCGCTTCCAGTTTCGGCAGCTTTGCCTGCAGGGCGGCGAGGCGTTGCAGGCGGCCGGCGTCGCCGAAGCGGTAGCGCGATGCTTCGACGAACAGCGAGCGTCCGCCGCGCCGTTCGCGGTGGTAGGCCTCGGGCGTGATCCATTCCTCGCTCGACGACAGCTTCGCGCCGGCCTCGACAGAGTCGACGCGGGTGATGCGCGCCAGTTGTTCGATCAGCCACCCTGGCGCCGGCGCGCTGAAGCGCACGGCCGACAGCAGGCTCTTGTCCTTCACATCCGGCGCCTTGATGCGGTCGGCGACGATGAAGTGGCCGTAGCGTTCCTTTTCGGCGATGCGGTAGGCGGCGGCCGTGTCGCCCGCGCGCGCCAGTAGTACTACCGAGGTGTAGCCGCGCAGGACGCCTTCGACCGCGCCTTGCCAGCGCGCATCCGTGACTTCCACGATGTCAGGCAACATCATGTGGTCGATCTTCGCGTCGGCCAGCGCGCGGCGCATCGAGCGCACGTTTTCCGGATCAGGCAGGGCGGACTTGCTTTCCAGCGCCGCGATCGCCATGCGGTCAGCGGCGATGCGCGCAGCCAGTTCATCGCGTTCTCCGCGCAGGCGCATGTACTCGCCTTCCTTCTGCTCCAGTTCGGCGGCGACATCGGCAATGTCGGCGCCGGCGTCGGCCGCCAGCTTCTGCAGGCGTGTTTTTTGTTCGAGCAGGCTTTCCAGCGGCTTGAGCTTGCCATTCAGCTCATTGAGCTGTTTCTCCAGCAATGACTTTTCTTCTTCCAGCGCGGTTTCGTGCTTGTGCGCTGCGGTGAGGGCGGTGGCGCGTTGCGCGACATCGGCGCGCCTGTCGGACAGCTGGCCGTCCTGCGACGACAGCGATGAACGCGCTTCGCGCAGCGTGGCGCTGGCGGCTGCTGCCTTTTCACGGATTTCGTGATACTGCAGCGTCGGCAGGATTTCTTCCTGCAGATCGCGCTGTTCCTTCAGCAGGCCTTCCCACTGATGGAAGTTGGCCGCGCGCAGGCGCAGGCGTTCCTGGTTGGTCTGGGCCGATTCCAGTTCCGCCTCGAAACGCTGCAGCTCGGTTTCGGTGTCGCGCTGGTGGCGCTTGGCTTCGTCGTAGGCGTCCAGCACTTCCTTGTCGCCGAACACCTGGAACACCAGGTCGAGCAACTGGCGTGGCGCGTATTCGCACAGCTTGTCGGTTTCGCCCTGCTCCAGGGCCAGCACCTTCGCCATCGCCTGCGACAGGCCGGCACTGGCCAGCCGCTTGCGATAGTTTTCCAGGCCCAGCCAGTCGGTTGCCTCCTGCACTTCCTCGATCTCGACGACGCCCGGACGCATCAGGTACTGGCGTTTCCAGTCGCCGCCGTTTTTCTGGATCTGGCAGAACAGCGTGACTTCGTCTTCGCTGAAGAAGCCGGAGGCGCGGAACGGCCGGTTCGACAGCTGGCGGCCGCTGGCCTGGTTGTCGACCACGGCGCGCAGCCAGGAAATCTGCTGGCCGGCGTGGCGCGCGTAATGCTTGTAGGAGCGGCCCATCGAACAGTCGAGGCCGAACAGCGTGCGCAGCGCATCGAGCAGGGTGGTCTTGCCCGAGCCGTTCTGGCCTGCGATGGTGATGATCTTGGCGTCGAGCGGAATGTTCTTGACGCGTTGCCAGTAGTCCCAGTGGACCATTTCCAGTGATTTGATATGAAACATGGAACTTCCTTATTCTTGGCTGGGCGCTTCGGTCTGCGGGAACGGGATCACTTCCGCTTCGGAGGGAGCGGCGTCCGCTTCCTTCGGTCGCGGCAGATGAAAGATGTCGGACAGCGCGCCGTTGACGATACGGTCCTTCAGGGCATCGGTATCCATCATCAGGTCCAGCAGCGGCCCTTCGGTGATCATGTCGCCGCGGCGCTCGACGAAACCGAGCTTGGCCAGCTGGCCGAGGTTCATGTCCATGCGCGTCTTCTTGCCGAGCTTGTCGCCGAAATCGGCCAGCAGCGCACGGTAGGAAATGCCCATCGAGGCATCCTCGGCGCGCGGCAGCGGCTTGTCCTTGCCGAACATGTCTTCCTGGTCTTCCAGCGCAGCCTGGTGCGCTTCCTGGCGTTCACGCTTGGGCAGGATGATCATCGCCCACAGCACCACCAGCAGGGCGACGCCGTCGCGCGCCAGACCCAGGTTGTTATTTTGCCAGACTTCGCGCGCACCGAATATTTTCGGCTCGATTTCGCGCGCCAGTGCCAGCGTGACGTTGTCGGCGTAGACATTGTCGAGAAACTTCATGCCGCAGGCAGCCAGACGATTGTCGATTTCTAGACGGAATACCTCGTCGGTCAGCGCCCGCTTGACCAGCTTGTTCTCGCGCGCCAGGGTCTGATGCGTGAGCAGTTGCGCAATCAGGATTTGTGCTTCATCAGTCATGCTTTTTTTCCGGTTCTGTCTTCTGGGTGAGCGTCGCGATCGAGATCGCGGCCACATGCGGGTCTTTGAGTTTTATCATGCCGTCCTGCGGGTCGAATTCGAGCGGCAGGCGCGCCATGGCGGCGGTGCCGCCCTGCAGCGCCGCCTCGCTCTCGTCGCCCAGCAGCGGCAGCAGCGAGGCGCGGTAGGAGGCGATCGAGAATGTGGCGGGCAGCAGCGTCTCGTGCACCCTGGGAGATGCTTCGGCCGCCGCGGCGAAGGAAGTCAGCCTGCGCAGCCAGTCGTCAAGCATGACGGGCATCGTGGACACTTCGCTTGCCGTCACATGAGCGTTCTCGCCGGCGGGCAAGGCAAAGTCCGGCGTGCTGTTCTTTTCCGCCAGCAGCTCGGTTTCCGCCACATCGATCATTTCCGAAGGGGTGATGAACATGGGCGTGACCGGCAGCGCGACCGCCTCGCGCGCGAGACTGGCCAGATCTTCATGCTGCATCAGCCAGGTCTTGATGTCGGTGGTCGTGAGGCCGGACTGCCCAAGATGCACGCGCTGGCGCTCGATCTGGTTGAGTGCGCGCGAGAACATGCCCTGCATGTTGAGCAGGGCGCTTTGCGCGCGGCCGATCGCCTGTGCGGCACGATGGGTCGCGGCGTCGGCGCGGACGTCGTGGATGATGGAATGGAGGATTTCCGAACCCTTTTCGACCCAGTCGCAGGCGATGTTCCATTTTTCCTGTGCGGTGCGCAGGCGGAATTCCGAGCCGGAGGCGATCGCGTCGGCAAATTCCTCGGTCAGGCCGACCAGCCGTCCCAGCAGGTGCTGCAGCTGCTCGACTGTGACGCCGCCGACCGCCTGGGCGCCGGCTACCTGCGACAGCAAAAAGCCCATGTCGCCGTCATCGCCCTCCTGGCCCATCAGCAGCAGGCTGTCGATGGCTGCCAGGATGTTGCGCGCCCCTGCCGTTACGCGGTAGACGCCCTGGGCCGCATCCCAGGCCAGCAAATGGTGCGAGCGCAGGCGCGAGAGTACCGTTTCGAGGCGGTCCGGCTCCAGATACGCCAGGCGCAGGTTGATGTCGGGGCGGGTGAATGCGGTCGAGGCGGTCTCCGCCGCCAGCTCGCGCAAAACCAGCAGGCGCACCAGCACGCCGTCGAAGCCGCCGTGGAACAGCGCGGTGAAGGCTTGCAACAGCGGCTGGGCGTCTTTCAGGCGGTAGACCTGCTCGATGTCGTCCGGGGAGATGCCGGGCTTGAAATAGGATTGCAGGGAATCCTGCTGCTCTTCGACCGCGGGTCCGGCAGCATTCATGGGGGCGTTATGCATGCCGCCATTTTAAGGCAAGGCGGGACTGTCGTATCCATGCAGCAGGGTTTTTTGCAGGATGATTTTTTGAAGTGTTGCATGCTATTCTTGCTAAAAAATATATCCAGGGAAGCCATGCCAGTATTCGTCATTGCCAATCCGAAGGGCGGCGTCGGGAAAAGCACCTTCGCAACCAATCTCGCCGGCTATTTCGCCACGCGCGGGCACAAGGTCATGCTGGGCGATGTCGATGTCCAGCAATCGTCGCGTTCCTGGCTGGCGCTGCGTCCGCCCAATCTGGCGCCGATTTCTGCCTGGGAAATCGGTTCGGGCTTTGTCGCCAGGCCGCCGCAGGGCACCACCCACATGGTGCTGGATACCCCTGCCGGCTTCGACGGCGTGCGCTTCGACGAGGTGCTGCGCATCGCCGACAAGGTCATCGTGCCGCTGCAGCCGTCGATGTTCGACATCCTGGCCACGCAGGCATTCCTGCAAAAACTCATCGCCCGCAAGGACAAGGTGCAGGTCGGCGTGCTCGGCATGCGCGTCAACAGCCGCACGCGCGCGGCAGAGCAGTTGTCGCATTATGTCGACAACCTCGGCTTGCCGGTGCTGGGATTTTTGCGCGACACGCAGAATTACGTGCAACTGGCAGCGCAGGGCGCCACCGTCTGGGACGCCGCGCCGTCGCGGGTGGAAAAGGACCAGGAGCAGTGGCAAAGCGTGCTGGACTGGGTCGGGCGCTAGCGGAGTTTGCCGCGCCCGCCCGCAGGCTTGCAAGCCGCTCAGATTTCCAGGTTGTCGATCAGGCGGGTTGCGCCCAGTTTGGCGGCGGCCAGCACCACCAGCGGTTCGCCTTGCGCCAGGTCGCCTGCCGATGGCGGTTGCAGGTCGACGCGGCGACGGATCGAAACGTAATCCGGCTGCCAGTTGCGCGCGGCCAGGGCGGTCATGGCTTGTTTTTCCAGCAAGAATACATCCTGGTGGCCGGCACGCATTTCTGCGGCGACCTTGTTGAGTGTCTGGAACAGCGCTGGCGCTTCGGCGCGTTCATTGGCCGACAGGTAGCTGTTGCGCGAGGACAGGGCCAGGCCATCGTCGGCACGGAAGGTTTCGGCGCCGATGATTTCGGTGGGCACGGCGAACTGGCGGGCCATGTTACGCACGATCATTAGCTGCTGGTAATCCTTTTTGCCGAACACCGCCACCCTTGGCTGCACGCAGGAAAACAGCTTCATCACGACGGTGGAGACGCCGGTGAAAAAACCGGGGCGGAATTCGCCTTCCAGCATGTTGCCCAGGCCATCCGGCGGGGTGACCCGGTATTCCTGCGGCTCCGGGTACATATCCTTTTCGGTGGGGGCGAACAGCACGTACACGCCTTCCTTTTCCAGCTTTTCGACATCGGCATGGAAGGTGCGCGGGTATTTTTCGAAGTCCTCGCCGGGCGCGAATTGCAGGCGGTTGACGAAGATCGAGGCGACCACGGGGTCGCCGTGCTTGCGGGCCAGGCGCATGAGCGACAGGTGGCCTTCATGCAGGTTGCCCATGGTGGGCACGAAGGCGGTGCGCAACTGGCCGCGCAGCTGGTCGCGCAGGTCTTCGATGGAGGAGACGATTTTCATGGCTATATTGATCAGGTCGGCGAATAGGCCAGGCGCACGTAGATCGGCGCGAACGCCTCGGCCTGGGTGATTTCAATGAGTGTTTCTTTGGCCAGTTCAAGCAGGGCGACGAAATTCACCACCAGCACCGGCACGCCCCTGGCGGGATCGAACAGGTCGGCAAACTCGACGAATTTCGCCGATTGCAGGCGGCGCAGGATGCCGGTCATGTGCTCGCGCACCGACAGTTCCTCGCGGCTGATCTTGTGGTGCTGGATAAGCTTGGCGCGCTTGAACACGTCAGCCCATGCCGCCTGCAGATCGGGCACGTGGACTTCCGGCCAGCGCGTGACGATGCTTTGTTCGATATAGATCTGGGTGCGCACGAAATCGCGCCCGAGCTGGGGCAAGGTATTGAGCTCGTAGGCGGCCAGCTTGATCTGTTCGTATTCGAGCAGGCGGCGCACCAGTTCGGCGCGCGGATCCTGTGCTTCTTCTCCGGCTTCGGCTGGTCTGGCGGGCAGCAACATGCGCGACTTGATCTCGATGAGCATGGCCGCCATCAGCAGGTATTCTGCCGCCAGTTCCAGGTTGTGCACGCGGATCTGGTCGACGTACTCGAGGTACTGGCGCGTGACTTGCGCCATCGGGATATCGAGGATGTTGAAATTCTGCTTGCGGATCAGGTACAGCAGCAAGTCGAGCGGGCCCTCGAAGGCTTCGAGGAAAACTTCCAGCGCATCCGGCGGGATGTACAGGTCGTTCGGCAGCTTGAACAGCGGTTCGCCGTACAGTCTGGCGAAACCGACGCCGTCGATCACGTCCGGTGTCGAGTCGGCCTGGCCGGTGACGGCCAGTTCAAGCGCGTCGCCGGTGGGCTCGGCGTTGTGCTGCCGGGTCACTGCTTAAACCTTGTTCTGGTACACGTAGGCTTGCTGCTTGACGCGGGATTCCTCGGCGCGCTGGCGCGCATCCAGGTCGATCGGCGTTTTGTCCCACAGCAAGGCACGGCCGGCGCGCTGCTGCTCTTCCAGCTTGGGGTTCTTTTGCTTGAGTTCCTTGATGAAGCCGGTAATTTCGGACTCGTAGCGCGAAAATTGCTTGGACAATTTCATGTGGATTTGGTAGCGAGATGGGTTAATCGTCTATTTTACCTTGTCTGCCCAGTAGTTTCGCCTGAAACGGCAAATTTCCGGCCTCAGACGGCAGGCGCTTGCAGCCGTGCCAGCGCGGCCGGCAAATCGTCCACGCAATTCTCCCTGCCGATGCGGCCGACGAAGCCGGTACGCTCCATCAGGCTGCGCGGCTGCGGATTGATGCCGCACAGGACAAGCTGGCTGCCGGCGCGGTGCAGTGTCTTGTGGATGGTTTCCAGGCCGTCCAGCCCGGTCGTGTCCAGGCTGATCAGCTTGTGCATTTCCAGGATCATGGCGCGCGCGGGGATTGCCTGTGGCGCGATCAGGCCATCGAGCTTGCCGGTGGCTCCGAAAAACAGCGAGCCATAGAGCGAGTAGGCGGCAACGCCTTCCGGCAACGGCTGCCCGCCAGCGGCCATGATCGGCTGAATGTCGGTCAGGCTGGAGATGCGGTAAATGAAGAATACGCAGGCCAGCACCAGGCCGACTTCCACCGCGGTACTCAGGTCCACCGTCACCGTCAGCACAAAGGTGGCCAGCACCAGCACGCGGTAGTTGTTGGAAAAATGTTGCAGCCTGCGGAATTCGCCCCATTCCCCCATGTTGTAGGCAACATGCAGGAGGATCGCCGCCAGCGCCGCCAGCGGGATGTTCTTGGCCAGTGGCGCAGCGACCAGCACGATTGTTGCCAGCGTCAGGGCGTGGACGATGCCGGCCACGGGGGATGTGGCGCCGGCGCGGATGTTGGTGGTGGTGCGCGCCATGGTGCCGGTGACGGGGAGGGCGCCAAAGAACGGCACGATGAAATTGGCAATGCCTTGCGCCAGCAATTCCTGATTGGGGTCGTGGCGGTCCTGGGTCAGGTTGTCGGCCACGCGCGCGCACAGGAGCGACTCGACTGCGCCCAGCAGGGCGATGGTCAGGGCCGGCGCAAAGAGCTGGCGCACCAGGTCCCAGCTGAAGGCGGGCAGGTGGAACACGGGAAGTCCTTGTGGAATCCCGCCGAAGCGGCTGCCGATGGTGTCAAGCGGCAGATCGAACAGGCTGACTGCGGCGGTCGCCAGCACCAGCACCAGCACCGGGCCGGGAACTGCCTTGATGAAGCGCCACGCGCGCGCTGCCGGCGATGCGGGCTGGCCGGTATTTTTCGGCGTCAGGTAGACCTTCGGCCAGAGAAACAGCAGTACCAGCGCCAGCAGCGCAACCAGGGTGGCCACAGGGCTGACGGTATGCGCCTGCGCCTGCAGCATTTTCAGTTGCGCGAAAAAATCGCCGGGCATGCGGGCGATGTCGAGCCCGAAAAAATCCTTCAGCTGCGACAGGGCGATCAGCACGGCGATGCCGTTGGTAAAGCCGATGACGATAGGCACAGGGATGTAGCGGATCACCGAGCCCAGGCGCAGCATGCCCATCAGGCACAGGAGGATCCCGGCGAAGATGGTGGCGATGAACAGATTGGCGAGTCCGTATTTTTCGATGATGGCGTAGATCACCACGATGAAGGCGCCGGCCGGCCCGCCGATCTGCACGCGCGAACCACCCAGCGCGGATACCAGGAAGCCGCCGATGATCGCCGAAAAAATGCCGGCTTCCGGCTTGGCGCCGCTGGCGATCGCGAACGCCATTGCCAGCGGCAGCGCCACCACGCCGACTGTCAGTCCGGCCATGACGTCATTGAAGAAGCGCGCGCGGTCATAGCCCTTGAGGGCCTCGAAGAGGCGCGGGCGGAAGGAAAGATTCAGGTACTGCATGACGGTGACCTGGGCATGGCGCGGTTAGTTGTCGAGCACGCGGCGCATCACCAGCGGCGGCGTCTCGAGCAGGTTGGCGTGGGTATATTCCAGCTCCGGCGCCAGCTCGAAGCCATAGGCGGCATACAAGTCCATCAGGCGCGGCTGGTCGTGGCGCACTGCCAGCCGCAATTCGTGCACATTGGTTTCCTGCGCCCGGTGGATCACCGCTTCGAGCAAATGTTGCGACAGGTTGCGGCCGCGGTGGCCGGCGACGATGCCCATGCGCAGGATATCCCAGACATCGGACTCGCTGTCCAGCGGCAGCCAGCGCACCGAGCCGGCCGGCTCGCCATCGACCAGCAAGACCAGGCCGCCGCCTTGCTGCAGGTGTTGCAAGACCTGTACCGCGGTTTCGCGATGGCCGCTGGACGTTACCGCCACCTTGCCGCCCCAGGCGGCGCGGGTCAGGTCGGCCAGCAACTGGGCATCGTCGAGCGTGGCTTCGCGGATGATCAGGTCCATGGTGTTGGCGCCACCCTGCGCTTAACTGACCCGCATGCCTGGCTCGGCGCCGGGCCACGGGTTCAGCACATAGATGCCGGGATTGGCTTTCTCGTCGGCGGCGGAGGCGGCCAGCACCATGCCTTCGGAGATGCCGAACTTCATCTTGCGCGGCGCCAGGTTGGCCACCATCACGGTCAGCTTGCCGACCAGGTCTTCCGGCTTGTAGGCCGACTTGATGCCGGAAAAGACATTGCGCAGGCGGCCTTCGCCTGCGTCCAGCGTCAGGCGCAGCAGCTTGTCGGAACCCTCGACGTGTTCGCAATTGACGATTTTGGCGATGCGCAAGTCGATTTTGGCGAAATCATCGATCTTGATTTCCGCGGCGAGCGGCTCGATTGCCCCGGCGTTGCCGCCTTCTGCGCCCGCGCCCGCTGGCTGCGCTGCCGGTGCGGCTGCCGGCGTCGGCGCGGCTTCGGGCTTGTCGAACAGGTCTTCCAGCATTTTCGGGTCAACCCGCGTCATCAGATGCGTGAAGGTGCCGATGGCATACGGGCTTGCTTGCAGGTCGGCCCAGGTCAGCTCGCGCTCGATGCCGAACAGGCTGGCAACCTTGCGCGCCACTGCCGGCAGCACAGGCGCCAGATAAATGCTCAGGCGGTAGAACGACAGCAGCAAGTCGCTGCAGACATCCTGCAGGGCCTGGCTGTTGGCCGGATCCTTGGCCAGTTCCCATGGTTTTTTCGCGTCGACGTACTGGTTGACTTCATCGGTCAGCGCCATGATGTGGCGGATTGCCTTGCCGTATTCGCGCGCTTCGAAGGCGTCGCGGATCGCGGTTTCTTCGCCGTGCGTTACCAGTTCCCAGAAACGGTTGGTGGTGGTGCCTTCCAGGAACGGGTTGCTCAGCTTGCCATCGAAGCGCTTGCTGATGAAGCCGGCGGCGCGGCTGGCGATATTGACGTACTTGCCGATCAGGTCGGCATTGACCTTGGCGATGAAATCTTCCGGGTTGAAGTCGATATCCTCGACCTTGGCATTCAACTTGACGGCAATGTAGTAGCGCAGCCATTCGGGATCCATCTTCAGGTCGAGGTAGCGCAGCGGCGAAATGCCGGTGCCGCGCGACTTGCTCATCTTTTCGCCGCCAACCGTCATGTGGCCGTGCACATTGACCTTCAGCTTGTCGATGACGGGATGGCCCGAGAACTTCAGCATGGTCGGCCAGAACAGCAGGTGGAAGGAGACGATATCCTTGCCGATGAAGTGCACCTGCTCGGTGGCAGGATCGTTCAGCAGCGCCTGGTAATCGAGGCCTTTCTTGCCGCAATAGTTTTTCAGGCTGGCCAGGTAGCCCACCGGCGCATCCAGCCAGACATAGAAATACTTGCCTGGCGCATCGGGAATCGGGATGCCGAAATACGGCGCATCGCGCGAGATGTCCCAGTCCGCCAGGTCGTGGCCGTCGTTGCCCAGCCATTCGCTGACCTTGTTGACCATTTCCGACTGCAGGCGGCCCGGAGAATTGAGCCATTCATTCAGGAAATGGAAGCAGCGTGGGTCGGACAGCTTGAAGAAGTACTGCTCCGACGGCTTCATCACGGGCGTCGCGCCGGTCAGGGCCGAATAGGGAGCTTTCAGCTCGGTCGGCTCGTAAGCCGCGCCACAGACTTCGCAATTGTCGCCGTACTGGTCCTTGGCGCCGCATTTCGGGCACTCGCCCTTGATGTTGCGGTCGGCCAGGAACATGCCCTTGACCGGGTCGAAGAAGCGCTCGACCACCTTGGTGACGATCAGGCCGGCTTCCTTCAGCCTCAGATAGATGGCCTGCGACAGCTCGGTGTTTTCCGGTGAATCGGTGGAGTGCCAGTTGTCGAAGGAAATATGGAAGCCGTCGAGGTACTGGCCGCGGCCGGCGGCGATGTTGGCGACAAATTGCTGCGGCGTAATACCGGCCTTTTCGGCGGCGATCATGATCGGTGTGCCATGCGCATCGTCAGCGCCGACGAAATGCACTTCGTTGCCCTGCATGCGCTGGAAGCGCACCCAGATATCGGCCTGGATGTATTCCATGATGTGGCCGATGTGGAAGGCGCCATTGGCGTAGGGCAGGGCGGTGGTGACGAAAAGCTTGCGTGGCTGTGCGGTACTCATGTGTATTGCGCAAATTGTAGAAATAAAACGGTCATTTTAGCAGCATGGGGGGTAAATCCGGGACAGTCCGGCAGCGCCATTTGGTTTAGACTTGCGGCTTGCAGAAGAATACGGGAGAAACAATGAGCATTTCAGTTGAGGCAGTCAAGGCGGCGCTGTCCGCGGTCGTGGACCCGAATACGGGCAAGGACCTGGTTTCCGGCAAATCCGCAAAGAACATCCAGGTCAATGGCGCCGACGTCAGCCTCGACGTCGAGCTGGGCTACCCCGCCAACAGCCAGATCGCCCTCCTGCGCGATGCGGCGCTGGCTGCCGTCAACGGCATTCCTGGCGTCGGCAAGGTCACGGTGAATGTCTATGCCAATATCATTTCGCACGCGGTGCAACGCGGCGTCAAGCTGCTGTCGAACGTGAAAAACATCATCGCGGTGGCGTCCGGCAAGGGCGGCGTCGGCAAATCCACCACGGCGGCCAACTTGGCGCTGGCGCTGGCAGCCGAAGGGGCAAAGGTCGGCTTGCTGGACGCCGACATTTACGGCCCCTCGCAGCCGATGATGATGGGCATTGCCGGCCGGCCAGAAAGCCTCGATGGCAAGACCATGGAGCCGCTGGAAAACCACGGCGTGCAAGTCTCGTCCATCGGTTTCATGATCGATCCCGACCAGCCGATGGTCTGGCGCGGCCCGATGGTCGTGCAGGCGCTGATGCAATTGCTGGAGCAGACCAACTGGCGCGCACTGGATTACCTGATCATCGATATGCCGCCTGGCACCGGCGACATCCAGTTGACCCTGTCGCAAAAAGTCCCGGTCACAGGCGCCGTGATCGTCACCACGCCCCAGGACATTGCCTTGCTGGATGCACGCAAGGGCCTGAAGATGTTCGAGAAGGTCGACATTCCCATCCTTGGCGTGGTCGAGAACATGAGTACGCACATCTGTTCCAATTGCGGCCATGCGGAGGCGATTTTCGGCACTGGCGGCGGCGAAAAGATGTGCCGGGAATACGGTGTCGAATTCCTCGGGGCGCTGCCGCTGACAATGTCGATCCGCGAGCAGACTGATTCCGGCAAGCCGACCGTGGTGGCCGACCCGGAAGGGCCTGTTGCGGACATTTACCGGCAGATCGCCCGCAAGGTCGCGGTCAAGGTGGCAGAAAAGGCCAAGGATATGACCAGCAAGTTTCCGACGATTGTTGTCAAGAATGATTAATGGACATCCCTTGGAAATCCTCCTAAAATGTTCGCTTTCCTGGAAATTGTAAAAAACAATTCCAAGGTTTGATTTTGGCAACATATTCTGTAAGAGCGAGAAAGGCACCCGGTTATGACACCGCGAACTAGCACCAGTGGTAAGCAGCGACGCTAGTCGGGTCTTTCATCGTTGAATGAAGAACGCGGCTGGTCCGCGTTTTTTTTCGTCCGCATTTTTTACGCTTTTCACGTTCTAACGCCCCAGGCAAGACGCCGCCGGCATGGAGAAAACAATGGTTGCAATCCGCCTTCCCGATGGTTCACAACGTCAATTCGAGGCTCCGGTCACGGTGGCGCAAGTCGCCGCCAGCATCGGCGCCGGCCTGGCCAAGGCCGCGCTGGCCGGCAAGGTCGATGGCAAGCTGGTCGATACCTCCTTCCTGATCGAGCAGGATGCTGATCTGGCGATCGTCACCGACAAGGATGCCGATGGCCTGGAAGTGATCCGCCATTCCACTGCCCACTTGCTGGCCTATGCGGTCAAGGAATTGTTCCCGGAAGCCCAGGTGACCATCGGGCCGGTGATCGAGAATGGCTTTTACTACGATTTTTCCTACAAGCGCCCCTTCACGCCGGAAGATTTGCAGGCGATTGAAAAGAAAATGGCCGAACTGGCGAAAAAGGATGAGCCGGTCACCCGCAAGGTGTTGCCGCGCGACGAGGCGGTCGCTTATTTCAAGTCCATCGGCGAAGCCTACAAGGCCGAGTTGATCGAATCGATCCCGGCCGACCAGGATGTCTCCCTCTACACTGAAGGCAAGTTCACCGACCTGTGCCGCGGCCCGCACGTGCCATCCACCGGCAAGCTGAAAGTATTCAAGCTGATGAAGCTGGCCGGCGCCTATTGGCGTGGCGACTCGAAAAACGAAATGCTGCAGCGCGTCTACGGTACCGCCTGGGCCAAGAAGGAAGAGCAGGAAGCCTATCTGCACATGCTCGAGGAAGCCGAGAAACGCGACCATCGCAAGCTGGGCAAGGCGCTCGACCTGTTCCATTTTCAGGAAGAGGCGCCGGGCCTGGTGTTCTGGCATCCCAAGGGCTGGACCGTGTGGCAGCAAGTCGAGCAATATATGCGCCGCGTATACCAGCAAAACGGTTACCAGGAAGTCAAAGCACCGCAAATCCTCGATCGCAGCCTGTGGGAAAAGACTGGCCACTGGGAAAACTACCGCGAAAACATGTTCGTGACCGAGTCGGAAAATCGCAATTACGCGTTGAAACCGATGAATTGCCCGGGTCATGTGCAGATCTATAACTCGGACATGCGCAGCTACCGCGACTTGCCGCTGCGTTACGGTGAATTCGGCCAGTGCCATCGCAACGAGCCGTCCGGCGCGCTGCACGGCATTATGCGCGTGCGGGGCTTTACCCAGGATGACGGCCATATCTTCTGTACCGAAGAGCAGATTCTGGAAGAAGTGCGGGCTTTCCATACGCAGGCCATGCAGGTGTACGCCGATTTCGGCTTTTCCGGGATTTCGATCAAGATCGCCCTGCGGCCGGATAACCGTATCGGCTCCGACGAAGTCTGGGATCGTGCCGAGGATACCCTGCGCAATGCGCTCAAGGCCTGCGACGTCAGCTGGGAAGAATTGCCGGGCGAGGGGGCTTTCTATGGTCCGAAGATCGAGTACCACCTGAAGGATTCGCTCGGTCGCCCATGGCAGGTCGGCACCATGCAGGTCGATTTCTCGATGCCGGGCCGCCTGGGGGCGGAATATGTCGATGTTGACAATGCCCGCAAGGTGCCGGTGATGCTGCATCGGGCAATTGTCGGCTCTTTGGAGCGTTTTATCGGCATCTTGATCGAAAATCACGCTGGCGCGCTGCCTTTGTGGCTGGCGCCGGTGCAGGTTGCCGTCCTGAATATCTCGGATGCGCAGTCTGATTATGCGCAAAGCGTCGCACAAAACCTGAAGAAACAAGGGTTTAGGGTGCACCTCGATTTGCGTAACGAGAAAATAACCTATAAAATACGCGAGCATTCTGTTAAAAAGCTGCCTTACATCGTCGTTATCGGCGACAAGGAGCGGGATGCCGAAACCGTGGCCGTGCGTGCGCGAGGTAATGTCGATCTGGGTGTGATGCCCGTCGATCAGTTGGTGGAACACCTGAAAAACGAGGTCGACACCAAAGCCTGATCGTGACGCCTCCATGCGAAGCACGGCTTAATTATTTGATTTTAAAAGGAAACTGCAATAGCTACGGATAAATCGCATCGCATCAATGGCGAAATCACCGCACCTGAGGTGCGCTTGTCTGGTGTTGAAAACGAAGCCATTGGCATCGTCAGTCTGGCCGAAGCCTTCCGCTTGGCGGAAGAGGCTAATGTGGATCTGGTGGAAATTGCGCCGACCGCGCAGCCGCCAGTATGCCGCCTGATGGACTACGGCAAGTTCAAGTACCAGGAACAGAAGAAAGCGCACGAAGCCAAGCTCAAGCAAAAAATCGTCCTGGTCAAGGAAGTCAAGTTCCGGCCAGGTACAGATGATGGTGACTACAACATCAAGTTGCGTAACCTGATCAAGTTTCTTGATGACGGCGATAAGACCAAGATCACGCTGCGTTATCGCGGTCGCGAAATGGCGCATCAGGATATCGGCATGCGTATGCTGGAGCGTTTGAAGGCTGACCTGGAGCCATATGCCCAGGTCGAGCAGTTTCCGAAGATGGAAGGTCGCCAGATGATCATGGTTCTGGCGCCGAAGAAAAAGAAATGATGATTGGGGAAAGAGTTTATGAGGCGCCTTGTGTGCCGAATTACTCTGTCCCCAACAATATGTATAATACATAATAAAATTTGTATGCATTCCTGGAAACGGGAGTGTGCACAAACTGCAGCGGCCTCGATGCCGCTGCATAACAAGTGAAAGCAGGCATCAAAGTGCAACGAAGTGTTGCCACCTGCAATCATGTTAAAAATGGAGCTGTCCTTCAAGGACAGACATTGTCATGGCAAAAATGAAGACCAAGAGCAGCGCGAAGAAGCGTTTTCGCGTGCGTCCGGGTGGCACTGTCAAATGTGGTCACGCTTTCAAGCGTCACATCCTGACCAAGAAAACCACCAAGAACAAACGTCAATTGCGCGGTATTACCAACGTCAATGCAGCAGACGTCGTATCCGTCATGCGCATGATGCCGTTCGCCTAACCTCACACATAAGGAGCTACTATGCCTAGAGTTAAACGTGGGGTTACCGCACGCGCCCGTCACAAGAAAGTCCTCAACGCCGCCAAGGGTTACCGCGGCCGCCGCAGCACGGTCTACCGCATCGCCAAGCAGGCGGTCATGCGTGCAGGCCAGTATGCCTACCGCGATCGTCGTAACAAGAAGCGCGTGTTCCGCGCACTGTGGATCACCCGTATCAACGCGGCTTCGCGTCAGCACGGTCTGACCTACAGCGTGTTCATGAATGGCTTGAAGAAAGCTTCGATCGAGCTGGACCGTAAAGTCCTGGCTGACATGGCTGTGATGGACAAGCCGGCATTTGCCGCGATTGTCAATCAGGTGAAAGCCAAGATCGCTGCGTAAGCAATGCTTGCGGCACTCCGGTGCCGTGCAATACAGACGGGGCAAAGGTCGACACCTTGGCCCCGTTTTATTTTGAATTGGCAAAGCATGAATCCCCTAGAACAAATCGTCGTCCAGGCGCAGGCTGATTTCGCCGCCGCGCAGGATGCCGCCGCGCTGGAAAATGCGAAGGCGAAATACCTCGGCAAGACCGGGCAGATCACCGAACAGATGAAGGGCCTGGGCAAGCTGGCGCCGGATGAGCGCAAGGTGCAGGGCGCCGTCATCAACGCTGCCAAGGAACAGATTGAAGCCGCGCTGACTGCGCGCCGCGATGCGCTGGCCAATGCGCAGCTGGAAGCGCGCCTGAATGCCGAAGCGATCGATGTTTCCATGCCAGGCCGCGGCCGTGGCGTCGGCGGCATTCATCCGGTGATGCGCACCTGGCAGCGCGTCGAGGAAATCTTCGGCTCGATCGGCTTTGATGTCGCTGACGGCCCCGAGATCGAGACCGACTGGAACAATTTCACCGCATTGAACAGCCCGGAAAACCATCCGGCGCGCTCGATGCAGGACACTTTCTACATCGAGGAAAAGGATGGCGCCGGCAAGCCGCTGCTGCTGCGTACCCATACCAGCCCGATGCAGGTGCGCTATGCACGCACGCACAAGCCGCCGATCAAGGTGATCGCGCCGGGCCGCACCTACCGCGTCGACAGCGACGCCACGCATTCGCCGATGTTCCACCAGGTCGAGGGCCTGTGGATTGCCGAGGACATCAGCTTCGCCGACCTGAAGGGCGTGTACCTGAACTTCGTCAAGGCTTTCTTCGAAACCGATGACTTGCAGGTGCGTTTCCGTCCGTCCTACTTCCCGTTTACCGAACCTTCGGCCGAGATCGATATCGCCTTTGGCAGCGGCCCGCTCAAAGGCCGCTGGCTGGAAGTTTCCGGCGCCGGCCAGGTGCATCCGACGGTGGTGCGCAACTATGGCCTGGACCCGGAAAAATACATCGGTTTCGCCTTTGGCTCGGGCCTGGAGCGCCTGACTATGCTGCGCTACGGCATCAACGATTTGCGCCTGTTTTACGAGGGCGATTTGCGCTTCCTGAAGCAGTTCAATTGATCGCGCATTTGTTTTGAATATCTGAAGGCTGAATTATGCAATTTTCCGAAAAATGGCTGCGCACGATGGTCAATCCGAAGATGACTTCGGATGAACTGGCGCATTTGCTGACGATGTCGGGCCTGGAAGTCGAGGAAGTCGAGCCGGTCGCCCAGCCCTTCTCGAATGTGGTTGTGGCCAAGGTTCTGGAAGTCGCCAAGCATCCGAATGCCGATCGCCTGAACGTGTGCCAGGTCGATGCCGGCACCGGCACGCTGCTCAATATCGTCTGTGGCGCGCCCAACGTGCGCGCCGGCATGAAGGTGGCATGCGCCATGGCTGGCGCCGTGCTGCCGCCGGGCGATGACGGCAAGTCTTTCGAGATCAAGGTTGGCCAGTTGCGCGGCGTCGAGTCGCAGGGCATGCTGTGCTCGGCGCGCGAATTGCGTCTGTCGGAAGAGAATGCCGGCTTGATGGATTTACCGGAAGATGCGCCGGTGGGCCAGAATTTCCGCGATTATTACCTGTTGAACGACCTCAAGTTCACCATCAAGCTGACGCCGAACAAGGCCGATTGCCTGTCGGTGCTGGGCGTGGCGCGCGAAGTTGCGGCGCTGACCGGCATGCCGCTGAAGGCGCCGGCGATTGCCGCGGCGGCGGTGAACTCCGATGAAAAGCTGGCGGTGAAAGTCTCGGCGCCGGACCTGTGCGGACGTTTTTCCGGACGCGTGATCCGTGGCGTCAATGCCAGGGCGGCGACGCCGGACTGGATGAAGCGTCGCCTGGAACGCAGCGGCCAGCGCCCGATTTCGGCGCTGGTGGATATCTCCAACTATGTGATGCTGGAGCTGGGCCGTCCGACCCACGTGTTCGACCTCGACAAGATCGACGGCGAACTGGACGTGCGCTGGGGCCGCAAGGGCGAGTCGGTGAAGCTCCTAAACGGCAATACCGTCGAGGTCGACGACTGGGTCGGCGTGGTTGCCGACGGCCGTGGTGTCGAGGCATTGGCCGGCATCATGGGCGGTGACGCCACCGCCGTCACGCTGGATACGCAAAACATCTATGTGGAAGCAGCCTTCTGGTGGCCGAACGCCATCCAGGGCCGTGCGCGGCGTTACAATTTTTCGACCGATGCGGCGCACCGTTTCGAACGTGGCGTCGATTTCGCCACTACCGTCGAGCACCTGGAGCGCATCACCGCGCTGATCGTGGAAATCTGCGGCCAGAAGGACCAGACCCTGGTCGGCCCGGTGGATGATCAGATCGTCAACCTGCCGGCCCGTAAGCCCGTGCATGTGCGCACCGCCCGCGCCGTGAAAGTGATCGGCGTGCCGCTGAGCGGCGAGCAGATCGCCGACATCTTTACCCGCCTGGGGCTGGAGTTCGTCGCCCAGGGCGACGGTTTCGATGTCACGCCGCCATCCTACCGCTTCGATATCGAGATCGAGGAAGACCTGATCGAGGAAATCGCGCGCGTCTACGGTTTCGAGAACATTCCGGCGCTGCCGCCGGTGGCTGCCAGCGAAATGCACATTCCGCCGGAAAACCGCCGCTCGCTGTTTACCATCCGGCGCCAGTTGGCCGACCTGGATTACCAGGAAGTGGTCAATTACAGTTTTGTCGAGGAAGCCTGGGAAGCTGATTTCAGCGGCAATACGAACCCGATTCGCCTCTTGAACCCGATCGCCAGCCAGATGAGCGTGATGCGTTCTTCGCTGGTGGCAAGCCTGGTGGCCAATGTGCGCTACAACCTGAACCGCAAGCTCAGCCGCGTGCGCGTGTTCGAAGCCGGTGCTGTCTTCCTGCGCAACCCGGATGTCCAGGATGGCGCCCTGACCGTGGCCGGCTTTGATCAGCCCAAGCGCGTGACTGCGTTGGCTTACGGCCCGGTGGTCGAGGAGCAGTGGGGGCAGGCGTCGCGCAACGTCGATTTCTTCGATCTGAAAGCGGACCTGGAAGCGCTGTTTGCGCCGCAACCGCTGCGCTTCGTCAAGGCGGAGCATCCGGCGCTGCATCCGGGCCGTTCGGCGCAGGTTTTCCTCGAAGGCAAGGCAATCGGCTTTATCGGTGAATTGCATCCGCGCTGGCAACAGAAATACGGCTTGGCGCTGGCGCCGGTGGTGTTCGAGGTGGAGGCAGAGGCCTTGCAGTCGCGCCAGGTGCCCGCGTATCAGGAGATTTCCAAATTCCCGGCCGTCACACGCGACCTCGCCCTGGTGGTGCCGCAGGCATTGCCTGCGCAGGAATTGCTCGATGCCTTCCTTGCTGAAATAGCAGGCAACCCGCAATGTAGCATCGTGCAAGCCATTGTTTTATTTGATGAATATCGCGGTAAAGGACTGGAAAACAACGAAAAAAGCCTTGCTTTCCGGTTCACCTTGCAAGATACTCAAACAACCCTGCAGGACGACAAGGTGGAGGCGGCAATCGCTGCTTTACTGGCTGTCGTCACTAAAAAACATGACGCAAAATTGCGTACTTGAGCAGGTGGGGGAGTTTTAGCATGAATGACGTGACTTCAGCCGAATTTCAATCGATTCTGACTGCCGACCTTAACCGGGCCATGCTGGAGGCGCGGGCGCGCTCGCAGGCGGAAAAGGATTTGCCTACCCTGACCAAGGCGGAACTGGCCGAATTGCTGTTCGAGCAAGTCGGCTTGAACAAGCGCGAAGCCAAGGATATGGTGGAAACTTTTTTCGATGAAATTCGCAATGCGCTGGAGCGAGGCGAATCGGTCAAGCTGTCGGGCTTTGGCAATTTTCAGTTGCGCGACAAGCCGCAACGCCCCGGCCGCAATCCCAAGACAGGCGAGGAAATTCCCATCACCGCGCGTCGCGTGGTGACTTTCCATGCCAGCCAGAAATTGAAAGGCATGGTGGACGCCGCCAGCCGCCAGCCTCTTGCCAGCGTTTCCTGAGTTAGTGCATGAACGATCGCGCCATTCTTAAACCTGAGGCGACGGTATTGCCGCCGATTCCTGCCAAGCGTTATTTCACGATCGGTGAAGTCAGCGAATTGTGCGGCGTCAAGCCGCATGTCTTGCGCTATTGGGAACAGGAATTCACCCAGTTAAAGCCCGTCAAGCGGCGCGGCAACCGCCGCTATTATCAGCACCATGAAGTGCTGCTGATCCGGCGCATTCGTGAATTGCTCTACGAGCAAGGTTTCACGATCAGCGGGGCCAGGAACAAGCTCGAAAACTCGGTGTTGGCGCGCGCACGCAGCGACGATGCCGATTCGTCGGCAGCCGCTTCTGCATTTCCGGACCTGACTGCCGTACGCACTGAATTGTCGGCCATCATCGAATTGCTGAAGCCGGCTTCCTGAACGCTTGCCGCATGCGCGGCCTGACGGCAGCCTCATTAACTTCTTAACTTCTCATCCTGAACTTGCTGGGAATATGACCGCCGACAATCAGTCTTGCGGGAACAGTGGGTATTGTTGAAACTCCTCTCGGCAATTTGCAACATTTCGCTTGATTGGAGTTAAAAATGACCTCGGACGAAATCATTAGCGAAATCAGTCAGAAAAATCGTGCCGCGCTCCCTGCGCACGACGACTGTCAATTCATGACGCGAGAACAGGTGCTCGATTTGATGGACGCGGCGGCCATGCGCGGCTTTCAGTTCGGCAGCAATGTCGCCTTGTCGATGGTACAGGGCGCCTTGCTGGTGCAGCTGGCGCGCGTGCCCCATATCGAAGGCAACCCCCGGCACTAGGCTGGCGTCATGATTTCTTTCTGGCTCTGGCCAGGGATTTGAAGACCTGGGTTTTTTCCATGGCGCTTTCGCGATCCATCGCGCCCAGGCTGACCATCAGGGCGATCGCCCCTTCAATGCGTCCGATGGCCCGTTCGGCATCCAGATGGTCGAGTGCATTGACCGTACGATCCAGCAAATCTTCATACGCCCGTTCGATTGCCGCAGCAGTATGCAGCACCGTCGTTCCTTGTCCGCCATCGACCAGACTGGCTGCGCTTTTCTGGTAGTAGGCAAAGACATCCTGCAGCCGCTTGACATAGGGTGTTGGCAGTTCGAAATGCTCTGCCAGCGCCAGCGCCAGTCTCCGCGCGGATTTTTCCGGAGGCATCGCGTTGCCGGCGACATGGGCCAGACAAAAGCCATGCAGGTGCATGCTGGTGACCAGTTGTTCGATCGCCGAGAACAGGCGCATGTGGCCGATTTCTTCGGCCGAGACCGGCGTGGCGCCCATCAGGCGTTCGCCGGCCCAATGCTCGAAGGGCGGCGGGGCGGATTGGCGCCCCTGCTGCGCCCAGGCAGCCCCCATCTTTTCATAGTCTTCCTGCAGCTTCTTGTGATCCGTATCGCTGATGATGATGTTGACTGCTGGCATGGTGTTTTGTCGGTGCTGTGAGCGGTGATGCATGCCATTTTATCCGCACGTGCCGGCATCACCAACTGCTTGCCAGAATGGCATACTGGTGTGCGGGTTGCGGGATGGCGGCAGGAACGTCCGCGCTTGCGCAAGGTCACACAAGAATGTCGCATCGATGCGCAGTCTGGCTGGCGGGCGCGCACAATGGATCCGGACCGCAGGGCGGTGGCCGCGCCGTCGGTTTTTGTCGGATTGCCTTGATTTTGTTTTGGGAGAAACGCCATGTCAGACTTGAGCAGCGAGCAAATCGCCACACTGAAAAAAATCCTGCAGGCGCGCGAGCAGGCGCTGCGCGAGGACATCGGGCGTGAACTGGACCTGCAAGAAGGGTATGCGGAAGTCTCCAGCGAAGCGCCCGATACGGGCGATTCCTCCTTCGCCGACCTGACTGTCGATCTGGGCAATGCCGAAGTGTCGCGCGACCTCGTCGAATTGCGCGCGGTGCAACGCGCCTATGTGCGCATCGACAAGGGCACTTATGGCGAATGCCTCAATTGCGGCTTCGACATCCCGTATGAACGCCTGCAGGTGCAACCGGCTGCCGAGCGCTGCGAACCCTGCCAGTCGCAACATGAAAAAACCCACATGGATGCAGCCAGGGGCTCGACCATATAGCAGTGGCATGGGCTGCTGCTGCCTGTCAGGCTTTTCATTACAATGGCGTAATTGTGTCTGCCGCTTGCGGCGTGCCGGACTGACACCGTTCCCCTGGAGACTGATTCATGCTGCTGCAAGCCATACGCATGACGGCGCGCGACTGGCGCGCCGGCGAATTGCGTTTTCTGATGCTGTCCCTGATCGTCGCCGTGGCCGCGCTGTCTTCAGTCGGCTTTTTCGTCGACCGCATGCGCGCAGGCTTGCAACGCGATGCCCATCAATTGCTGGGCGGCGACCTGGTGATCAATGCCGACCAGCCGGTGGCGCCTGCCTGGCGCGCGGAAGCGGCACGGCGCGGCCTCGCGCTCGTCGATACGGTGGCATTTCCCAGCATGGCCCTGGCCGGCGCCGGCGCGCAGGCGGTATCGCAGCTGGCCTCGATCAAGGCGGTTTCGTCTGGCTATCCATTGCGCGGCAAAGTCACGGTGGCGGATCGGCCCGACGGCCCGACAAGTCCGGCCGAGCTTATCCCCGCGCCGGGTACGGTCTGGATTGATCCGGCGCTGCTGAGCGGACTGGCGGTTGCCGTCGGCGACACTCTGCAGCTGGGCGAAAAGCGATTCACCATTGCCCGCGTGATCGCCGTCGAGCCGGATCGCGGCGCCGCCTTCATGAACTTCGCCCCGCGCGTGCTGCTGCCATTGTCCGACCTGGCGGCGACCCGCCTGGTGCAGGACGGTTCGCGCGTGACTTACCGTCTCCTCGTGGCGGGGCCGCCCGGCCAGGTCCATGCCTACCAGCGATGGCTGCAGGACGCGATGGCGCGCAATGCCGTCAAGGGGGTGCGGCTGGAGTCGCTGGAGTCGGGGCGGCCGGAAATGCAATCCACCCTGGAGCGCGCCGAGCAATTCCTTTCCCTGGTCGGCCTGCTGACAGCCATGCTGGCGGCTGTGGCGGTGGCGATGGCGGCGCGCCGCTTCATGCTGCGCCATGTGGATACCTGCGCCATGCTGCGCTGCCTGGGCATGCCGCAAGGACAGGTGACGACATTGTTCCTGGCGGAGTTCGTCATCATCGGATTGCTCGGCAGCGCGCTGGGGGTGCTGGCCGGTTTCGGTGCGCATTTCGTGCTGCTCGAATGGCTGGGCAAGCTGGTTGCGGGCGACCTGCCATCGGCGGGCTGGCTGCCGGCGTTGCAGGGACTGGCGACGGGCTTGCTGCTGCTGACCGGCTTTGCGATGCCGCCGATCCTGCAATTGCGCGAAGTGCCGCACAACCGCGTGATCCGGCGCGAGCAGGACGCACCCAAGCCGCTGACCCTGGCAACCTACCTGCTCGGGCTGGGGGCGTTTACCGCCTTGCTGCTCTGGCAGGCGGGCAACCTGCAACTCGGCTTGCTGACTGCCGGCGGTTTCCTGGGCGGCATGGCCTTGTTCGCCGCGGTCGGCTGGGCCGCGCTGCAGGCGCTGCGGCCGCTGCGAAGCGCCTTGCCGCAGGCGGCCTGGCGCTTCGCCCTGTCCGGACTGCAGCGCCGCGGCGGCGCCACGGTGATCCAGATCGTGGCACTAGCCTTGGGCCTGATGGCGCTGCTGCTGTTGACGGTGATCCGCGGCGACCTGGTTCAGGCCTGGCACCAGGCCACCCCGGCCGATGCGCCGAACCGTTTCATCATCAATATCCAGCCCGAGCAGCGGGATGAAATCGCCGCGCGATTGCGGGCTGTCGGCGCCGGCGGCGCCGAGCTGTACCCGATGATCCGCGGCCGCCTGGTCGAGGTCAATGGCGCGGCGGTCAAGGGCAGCAGTTATGTCGACGACCGCGCGCAGCGCCTGGTCAACCGCGAGTTCAACCTCTCGACCATGGCGGCGCCGCAGCCGCAGAACCGCATTTCCGCCGGCCGCTGGTTCGACGACCGCAAGCCGGAAGCCTCGGTCGAGGAAGGCCTGGCCAAAACCCTGAACCTGAAGCTGGGCGACCTGCTGACCTTCGATATCGCCGGGCAGACCGTGTCGGCGCCGATCACCAGCCTGCGCAAGCTGGAGTGGGGCTCGATGCGGGTGAATTTCTTCGTGATCATGAATCCGTCGCTGATGCACGACATGCCGCAGACCTGGATCACCGCCTTCCACCTGCCGCCGGCGCAAAACGGTTTCGTCAACGCGCTGACGCGCGATTTCCCCAACCTGACGGTGGTCGATGTGGGCAGCATCATCCGCCAGGTGCAGGACGTGATCGACCAGGTCGTGGCGGCGGTGGAATTCCTGTTCCTGTTTACCCTGGCCGCCGGCGTGCTGGTGCTGTATGCGGCGCTGATGGGATCGCAGGACGAGCGCACGCGCGAGGCCGGCCTGCTGCGCGCGCTGGGGGCGACTCGCAGCCAGTTGTCGCGGGCGCAGTGGATCGAATTCGCGCTGGTGGGCGCTCTGGCAGGCTTGCTGGCGGCCAGCGGCGCGGCGGCGACCGGCTGGGCGCTGGCGCGCTTCGTGTTCAAGTTCGAGTGGATTTTCGACCCGGCGGTCTGGCTGGCGGGGCTGGCGGTCGGCATCGCCTGCGCCTTCATCGGCGGCTGGCTCGGCTTGCGCAACGTGCTGCGGCAACCGCCGCTGCAGACCCTGCGCGAGGCCTGAGGCGCTACGCCACGGCGGCAGTCGGATCGGCTATCATGGCAGGCATGAGCACCGAAGAAAATGAACCGCAACAGCCCACGCCCTTTGAACTGATCGGCGGGGCAGGCAAGCTGCGCGAACTGGTGGATCGTTTCTACGATCTGATGGATCTGGAAGCGGAATTTGCCGGCATCCGCGCCATGCACCCGACGCCGCTGGACAGTTCGCGCGACAAGCTTTTCTGGTTCCTGTCCGGCTGGATGGGCGGGCCGAGCATGTACATCGAGCGCTTCGGCCATCCGCGCCTGCGCGCGCGCCACCTGCCGTTCGCCATCGCCTCGGACGAGCGCGACCAGTGGCTGCGCTGCATGGCCTGGGCGATGCAGGATGTCGGTGTCGAGGAGACGCTGCAGCAGCGGCTGATGGAATCGTTTTATCAGACCGCCGACTGGATGCGCAATACGCCGGGCTGAGCCCGGCGTATTGTCTGGGGGCCTAGATGCCGCCCAGGCAGAGGTACTTGATCGTCAGGTATTCCTCGATGCCGTGATGCGAGCCTTCGCGGCCGATGCCTGACTCCTTGACGCCGCCGAATGGCGCAACTTCGTTGGAAATCGCGCCTTCATTGATGCCCACCATGCCGTATTCGAGCTGTTCGGCGACGCGCCAGACGCGGCCGATGTCGCGCGAATAGAAATACGCCGCCAAACCGTAGCGCGTATTGTTGGCCAGCGCGACGGCTTCCTCATCGGTCTTGAAACGGAACAGCGGTGCGACCGGGCCGAAAATTTCTTCCTGGGCGACGGCCATGTCGGCGGTCACATTGGTCAGCACGGTGGGTGCATAGAAGTTGCCGCCGAGTGCGTGACGCGCGCCGCCAGTGACGGCAGTGGCGCCCTTGCCGACGGCATCCGCCACCAGCGCCTCCACCTTGGCGATGGCGGCCTGGTTGATCAGCGGGCCGATCACCACATCGGCCTGCATGCCGTCACCGACCTTCATTGCCGCGACGGCTTGCGCGAGCTTTGCGGCAAACTGGTCGTAGATGCCATCCTGCACGATCAGGCGGTTGGCGCACACGCAGGTCTGGCCGGCGTTGCGGTATTTGGAAGCGATCGCACCCTTGACCGCGGCGTCGATGTCGGCATCGTTGAAGACGATGAAAGGGGCATTGCCGCCGAGCTCCAGCGAAACCCGCTTGACCGTGTCGGCGCATTGCGCCATCAGCCGCTTGCCGACCGGCGTCGAGCCGGTGAAGCTGAGCTTGCGCACCGTCGGGTTGGCCGTCAGTTCGCCGCCGACGGCAGCCGGGCGGGCGGTCGTGACGATGTTCAGCACGCCACGGGGAATGCCGGCGCGCTCGCCGAGCTCGGCCAGCGCCAGCGCCGACAAGGGCGTGGCCTCGGCCGGCTTGACCACCGAGGTGCAGCCGGCGGCCAGGGCCGGGCCGACCTTGCGGGTGATCATGGCGACCGGGAAATTCCAGGGCGTGATGGCGGCGGTGACGCCGACGGCCTGCTTGATGACGACCAGGCGTTTGTCACCTTGCGGTGCCGGGATGACTTCGCCATAGACGCGCTTGCCTTCTTCGGCAAACCATTCGATGAAGGAAGCGCCGTAAGCGACCTCGCCGCGCGCTTCGGCCAGCGGCTTGCCCTGTTCCAGCGTCATGATGCGCGCCAGGTCTTCCTGGTTGGCCATGATCAGCTCGAACCATTTGCGCAGGATGGCGGCGCGTTCCTTGGCGGTCCTGGCGCGCCATGCAGGCAGGGCGGCGTCGGCGGCGGCAATCGCGCGGCGGGTTTCGTCAGCGCCCATGTCGGGCACGTGGGCGATGGTCTCGCCATTGGCCGGATTGCGGATGGCGTTGGTGGCGCCCTGGTCGGCGCCAACCCAGTTGCCGTCGATATAGGCTTTCTGCCTCAGCAGGGTGGGATCTTTGAGTTGCATGATTTTCCTCGTGATCGGGTTATCAGTAGACCGCGCGGTAGATGGCCAGCGCATCTTCGTAGCTGACGTCGCGCGGATTGTTGACCAGCAGGCGCTGCACATTCATTGCATCCCTGGCCAGCATTTCCAGGTCAGATCGCGGCACGCCGGCGCGCTCGAGATTCTGTTCGAACGGCATTGCCGCCACCAGCGCACGGATCGCCTCGATGAAGGCATCGGTGGCTTGCAGGTCGTTCTCGAAGCTGCGTTCCGGCAGGATGGCGCGGGCCAGTTCGGCGTACAGTGGGGCGGCCGCTTCGCGGTTGAATTCCAGCACCGGCACCAGCACCAGCGCATTGGTCAGGCCATGCGGCAGGTGGTAATGGCCGCCCAGCGGATAGGCCAGCGCGTGCACCGCCGCCACCGGCGCATTGGCAAAGGCCATGCCGGCAAACAGCGAGCCCAGCAGCATCGCTTCGCGCGCGCCGGCATCCTTGCCGTCGCGGATTACAGTGCGGATGTTGTTGTACAGCAGGGTCAGCGCGCGCACGGCCAGCGAATCCGACAGCGGATTTTTCTTGTGGCGCGAGGTGTAGGCCTCGATCGCGTGGACCATGGCATCGACGCCGGTCATGGCCGTCATGCGCGCCGGCAGGCCGAGCGTGAGCAGGCTGTCGAGCAGGGCGACATCGGGATACAGGAGCGAAGAGACGACGCCCTTCTTTTCATTGCTCGGCGTGGTCAGGATGGAAATGGCGGTCACTTCCGAGCCGGTGCCGGCGGTGGTGGGCACCTGCACCAGCGGCAGGCGCGGCCCGCGCGCCAGGCCGACGCCATAAATTTCCGGCAGCGCCTGCGGCGTCTTGACCAGCAGCGCCACCAGCTTGGCGGTATCCATCGAGCTGCCGCCGCCGAAACCGACCACGCCATCCACGCCGGCGCTGCGCGCCAGTTCGACCGCCGCGACCACGCTGGTTTCCGGCGGGTCGGCCTGGACATCGGAGAAAACGGTGGCCTGGATGCCGGACGCGTCCAGGCTGGCCAGCGCGCCCGCCAGCATGCCCGATTCATGCAGGAAGCGATCCGTCACGATGAACAGGTGACTGACGCCAAGCTGCCTGGCCAGCTGCCCGAGTTGATTGGCGGCGCCTTGCTCACAAACGATCTTCGGTGCGGTTTCAAAGATAAACTGCGACATAGTTATTCTCCTGTTAAATCAGCCAGCGGTGACGACGCCGCGTTCGATACGGAATACATGGTCCACGAGATCGGCGGAGTGGGTATCGTCGGACTCCGACAGGATAATCGACATCCCCTTGCTGCGCAGCGTGGCGATCACTTCGGTCAGGCGGCGCGAGAGCACCGGGGCGACACCCTCGAAGGGTTCGTCCAGCAGCAACAGCGTGTGGCCTGGCATCAGCGCCCGCGCCAGCGCCACCAGTTTCTGCTGGCCGCCGGACAACTGCAATGCGCGGCGGTCGCGGAATTCCCTGACTTCGGGCATCAGTCCGTAGATCCATTCGAGGCGCTGCGCGCTGTCCGGGATGCTGTTGGCCCAGGCCGGCAGCAAGACGTTTTCTTCCACCGTCAGCGATGGTATCAGGCGGCGGTCTTCAGGCAGATAGCTGATGCCGCGCGAAGCCCGGCCGTGCGCTGCGACCTGTACCAGGTTTTCGCCATTGACCTCGAGCTTTTGCGCTTCCAGCGGCATCAGGCCCATGATGGCGCGCATCAGTGTGGTCTTGCCGGCGCCGTTGCGACCGATCAGGCCGACCATGCTGCCCTTGGGGACTTCCATGCTGACGTTACGCAGGATCGGGATGCGGTCGATCGCGACATTCAGGTTCTGAATCGAGAGCAGTGACTGGCTCATGCTGTTTTTCCTTCCAGGATTTCCGATGGAACAATGTGGTGGCCGATCACCAGCTCCTGCACCCGGTCATTTGCGAGGACCTCGGCGGGGGCGCCGTCGGCAATGATTTCGCCGCTGTAGAACGCCAGGATGCGCGAGACGTAGCGGGCGACGATATCCATGTCGTGTTCGACGAACAGCACGGTGGTGCCGTGGTGGCGCACTGCCGCCATGACGGTATCCATCAGCGGGAATTTTTCCTCGACGCTGACGCCGGAAGTCGGCTCGTCCAGCAGCAGCATGCGCGGGTTGCTGACCAGCGCCATGGCGATGTCGATCAGCTTGCGCGCGCCTTGCGGGATCGCGTTCACCAGCGCGCCGGCGAGATGCGCCACGCCGAATTCCTCGAGAATTTCAAGCGCGCGGCGGCGCCGCGCCGGCGTGTCGTAGCCCGCCATGAAGGACGGGCGCGGGCTTTCCGCCGACACCAGCGCCACCATGACATTGTCGAGTACGCTCAGTTGCGGGAACAGTTGCGCGACCTGGAACGAGCGCGCCATGCCCATGCGGGTGATGTCGCGCGAGGCACGGCCGACGATGGGCTGGCCCTCGAACAGGATCTTGCCGCTGGAAGGCGGCAGGTAGCCGGTCACCATGTTGATGAAGGTGGTCTTGCCGGCGCCGTTGGAGCCGATCACGCCGACCACTTCGCCCTTGTTGATGCGCACGTTGATGTCGCGCGCGGCGACTACGGCGCCAAAGGTGCGCTGCAGGGCTATGGTTTCGAGAATCGCGGTCATGCGTTCACCTCCTTGGATTTGCCTGCGGCCGCTTGCTCGCTCTTGTGCTGGCGCTTGCCGACCAGGCTCCACAAGCCCTTGGGCAGGAAGATAATCAAAATGAGCAGTACGCTGCCCAGCATCATTTGCCAGGTATGCGGCACTTCCTGGATGGCGAAGGTACGCACCGCAGCGAACACGATGGCGGCAAGGAAAGGCGCCGCCACATGGCCGGTGCCACCCAGGATTGCGATGAAGACGAATTCGCCCGAGGTGGTCCAGAAGGCCATGTCGGGATCGATATGGCCGGCCGCCAGCGCAGTCAGGCCGCCGCCCAGCGCCGAGATGCCGGCGGCGAAAATGTAGTTCGTGTAAATGACGGTGCGCGGCGAGATGCCGAGGTATTCGACGCGTATTTCGTTTTCGCGGATCGCTTCGGAAACCAGGCCCAGGCCCGACTTCATGAGGCGGTGGAAGACGATTGCGGCGACGGCGCTGATGCCCACCGTAAGCAGGAAGACGACGCTCTTGGCGCTTTCCGCCGAAGGTTCCCAGCCGAAGTAGGTCGGCGTGACGACATTGAAACCGTCGGTCGAGCCCAGAGCAGACGACTTGACCAGCACGCCGAACAGGACCATCGACAGCGCCATGGTCAGCATGGCGAAGAAAATGTCGCGATAGCGCGCCAGCAGCAAGCCGCAGATGGCCGCCAGCGCGACTGCCACGCCCACGCCCAGCGCCAGCACGGCGAAGGCATCGCGCACGCCGAGGAATTGCGCCGCCAGGCCGGCGGCATAGCCGCCCACGCAGTAGAACAGCGCCTGGCCAAAGGTCACCAGGCCCATGCGGGTCTGGATGACGACGCCCAGCACGACCAGCGCCTTGGCAAAGGCCAGCGTGAGCAGAAAGCTCAGCCAGTCCGGCGCCATGAAGCCGCCGGCCGCAATCGCGACCGCGGTAATGAGTAGAGCAAGTTCAGTACGCATGATTTCAGATCTTTCTTGCAGTAATTTGTCCAAACAGGCCTTGCGGACGCACAGCCAGGACGAGGAACATCACGCCATAGATCACGAACAATTCGATTTCCGGCGCAATGTGGACGGCAAAGGAGCGGGTCAGGCCGACCAGCAGCGCGCCGACCGCGGCGCCGCCGATGCTGCCCAGGCCGCCCACCACCACCACGGCGAATGCCAGGATGATGACTTCGATGCCGATGCCGGGCGTGACCGAGATGGCCGGGGCCGTCAGCGCGCCGGCCAGGGCGCCCAGCATGGCGCCGATGACGAACGTGACGGCGAACATGACATTGACGTTGACGCCCATGGCCATCGCCACTTCGCGGTCGTGGATCACGGCGCGCAGCAGGCGGCCCTTGTCGGTGCGGTTCAGTGCATACCAGGCGGCCAGGCCGACCACGATGGAGACGACGATCAGCGCCAGGTCATAGTTGGCGAAGCGCAGCACGTCGCCGATGGCGCTTTGGCCGAGCAGCCGGTAAGGCTGGTAGGCGAAATACGGGTCCACACCCCACAACAGCTTGATGCTGTCTTCGAGGATGAGCAGCAGGGCATAGGTCACGATGACCATCAGGCTTTCATCGCGCCCGCGCATGAAGCGCAGCAAGCCCTGTTCGATGAGCAGACCGACCACCAGGCCGGCGACCAGCGCGCAGCCGAGCAGCAGCGCATAGCTCCAGTAAGGCGAGGAGTCGCCTTCGCCGGAAAAATACCAGCCGATCAGCGAGGCTCCACTGTAGGCACCGATGGCATAGAAGCTGCCGTGCGCCATGTTCAAGATGCGCATGACGCCATAGATCACGGTAAGGCCGGCAGCGACGAGAAATAGCCAGGAGGCATAGATCATCCCGTCGATGAGTATTGCGAATAGGGTGTTCATAGTCTTCCGTAGGCAAGCGCTTGCCCCGCCTTGCCGCCAGGGCAGGGCACGCTTGCAGAAATAGTGATTGATCGGGGCGGCCGCCCTGCCGCGCGCAGGCGGCGGCAGGGCTAGCCGCGGGTGAGACGCCTTACTGGCACTTCGCTCCCGGCATGCCGGCCTTGATCCAGTCGACTGCGCTGGTGCCGTCCGGCGGCATCAGGCATTCGGCCGCGTAGGTCTTGACCTTGGTCATGCTGGCCTTCTTGGCCTTGGCGTCGTAGTTGTATTCGCCATAAGTGACGCCCTGTACTGCCTGGTGGCCGCCGGCGCTGGACATCTTCACGGTGCCGCTCGGCGCTTCAAAGCTCAGGCCCTTCAAGCCCTGGGTGATGTTGTCCGCGCTTGGCATGGCATTCGGCTTGGCGGTCTTTTCGACAGCGGCCTTGATGCCGAGGATGGCTTGCGCCATCTTGTAGGCCGGGTAAGTCGGCGATTCCTTGAACTGGGTGGTGAAGTTGGGACGGAACCAGTCGTTCAGGGCATTTTTCGGCGCGAAGGCGCCGTACGGGCCGCGCGCGCCGATGATTACGCCGTTGGGCACCTTGCCCTTGAAGTCTTCGATGCCGGTGTCGCCGCAGGTCAGCGCCACGCCATTCTTGTCGAACAGGCCGCGGGCCGAGCCTTGCAGCATCAGCGCTTCCATGTCGCCGCCCCAGAAGCTGGAGTGGACCAGGTCGGCATTCGCCACCGACAGCGCGGAAATCTCGGCGCCGTACTGGCCTTGCATCAGTTTCGGCCACTGCTCGGAGACGACCTTGATTTCCGGCTTGAGGTGCTTGAGCGTCAGGATGAAGTCGTTCCAGGAATCCTGGCCGAAGGAATAGTTTTGCTGGATGCTGGCAACCGTCTTGATGTGCGGGCGGGTTTCGACGACATAGCGCGCCAGGGCGACGTTGTCGACCACGGCGTCCAGACCGGTGCGGAAGGAATATTTCGGCGCCTTGACGGCTTCGAACAGGCGCGAGGTGCCGCAATCGAAGAACACGGTCGGCATCTTCAGCTCTTCTGCAACCGGGGCGATCGCCAGGCAATCGCCGGAAGAGATGTAGCCGATCACGGCATCGACCTTCTGGCGCTGCACCAGGTTGCGGTATTCCTCGACCTGCTTGGTGGCGCCGCCATTCTCGTCGATGATGACGGTTTCGATTTCAACGCCGTTGATGCCCTTCTTGTTGTAGGGGGCTGGCAGGCCGCCCTTGTTCAAGGCTTCCACCACCAACTTGGCGGCATTGGCCGCAGGCACGCCGAACGGGCCGGCGGCGCCGCCCGACAGGAAAGTGACGATGCCGATGCGGAACTTGCCATTGTCAGCGGCGTGGGCGGCGGGTGCGAACGCTGCCGAGACGGCGACGGACAATGCTGCAATGGCCAGGCCTGCCTTGCGTGTGGAAGAACGATGAGCCTTCATGAACTACTTCTCCTTGATTTGTGGTTTTACTACGGGTGATGCTTGCCGGGCATTGGCCCGGCGTTGCTGAATCAGGTCGGCCGGCGGACGCAGCGCTTCGGCCGGATAAACGGTCCAGTTGGACAGCATGAAACGGGCTGGCGGGAAATCGTTGTTGGGCACGACCTCGCCGATCGCCTGCGCCTGTATGACCTGGTGGGTCTGCGGGTCGATGTAGGAGCTGAAGCCTGCCGGATCTTCCGGCAGGTTCAGGCGCATGCCTTCGAGCGTTGCGATCAGTTTGTCGGTGCTGGCCTGCTTGCCGGCGAGCGCCAGCGCCTGGCCGATCGCGATGATGCCGCTGTAGGCCCCTTCCGCTACATAGGTGGGATAGCGGCCTTCCAGGCGGTGGAAGTCGGCGACGAATTTGCGGTTGCGCGGCGTGTCGGGCCAGTTGTTGTGATGGCGGGCGGACAGGATCAGGCCGCTGGGCGCTTCCTCGCCGAGCGAAGCCAACACCTCGTAGTTGCCGCCGGTATCGAAATTGGCGATGCGCATGCGGGTGTCCAGGCCGCTGGAGCGGGCTTGCTTGAGAAAGCGCACGAAATCATCGCCCCACAGGGCCACGATCGCAATGTCGGCCCGGCTTTTTTGCAACTCGTCGATGTAGCTGGAGTAATCGGCTTCGTAGAGCTTGGACCAGTACTCGCCCGCCACCTGGTAGCGCACGCCGAGGCGGTCCAGGCTGCTGCGCAAGTCGCGCCAGGAGACATGGCCATAGTCGTAGTCCGGCCCGAGGAAGACCAGGCGTTTCCAGCCTGACTTCTTCTGCAGGCCGGCGAGATAGCGCGCGCCTGCAGCCATCGACGAGTAGGTGTCATTCGACAGGCGGAAGTAGTGGCGGTGGAATTCCTCGATGGTCAGGCGCGACGAGGCGTGGTCGGTGCCGATCAACAGCACGCCATGGTCCCTGGAGACGCGGCTGGCGGCCTGGGCGGCGCCGGAGCTGACCAGTCCGCACAGGAAGCGCACACCATCGCGTTCCACATAATCGGTGGCGATACGCTTGGCAAACGACGCCTTGGAACGATCATCCTCGACCAGCACGCGCAGGCGCGGCATGTCCTTTTCGCCGAACTGCGCGCGCAGGTCGGCCAGCGCCACCTTGATGCCGCCGATGCTGTCGCGACCGTAAAGCGCGACGCGTCCGCTCAAAGGGAACATGCAGCCGACCACCGCATCTGCCTCCTGGGGCGATGCGCCCAGTTCGACGCGCGCCTGCGCCTCTCCGGACGCGGCAAGCAGGCAGGCAGCAAGGGCGGACAGCAGCACGAGCGTACGGCCCAGTCCGGCAAAGCAGGGTGCGACAGTGATGAATCGGTTCATGTTTCGTCTCCTCGGCAAATAATCAATCAAGCGAATTTTTAATTATTGGCGGAAAGCTCGGGCCACCGCTGTTTATTTGCCGCTGCCGTGGTTTGCAAGGGACGTGCCAGGCCCGATTCATAGGAAAAATGAGCGAATTGGCATGAAAATGTGCGCAATCCGCGCGGATCAGTGGCGAAAGTGATCAAAATGGCTATTGTTTGAGCGCGCATGAGCGCGATTTCCGCTCGTTTCGATTGACGGGATGAGCGGAAATCGCTCAGAATTTTGCGGCGGCAGTGTTGCGGTCGCCTGGCGAGGGAGGCATGTTCCTTGCCTTTAATAAAAACCGCGATTTCCGCAGCATCTTCCTCCTGCAACAGTCCCAGTCCTGATGACTCTCAAGCAAAGCATCATCCGTCGCTATCTCCTCCTGTCGCTGCTGGCATCTGCCCTGCCGGTGATCTGGGTGAGTGTCTTGTACGACCGGTTTTCCGAGTCGGCATTCCGCAGCATGATCGACGACAAGCTCGCGGCGCAGCTGACGGCCACCGCCAGCAAGCTGTCGGCGTTCATCGATGCGCGCCGCTACCAGATCGAAACGCTGGCGAATTTTCCCGGCATTCAGCAGTTTGCGGCTGCCCAGCCGGGGCTGGCATCGCAGCAGGCCGGCGCCTTGCTGCAGGTCGAATCGGATTTGCCGGACTTGTTCGGCATCCTGTTCTTTACCAAAGACGAAATTCTGCGGCAGGTGATCCCGGGCCAGGCGGCATCCGGCCCGCCCTACTGGAGCGATACCGCCTTCAGCACGACTGGACTGCATCGCATGCGCATCGGCGACATCGATCTGATCGGTCCGGCGGTGCCCAGGGATGGCGAATCCGGCTGGCTGCTGTTACGCCACGCGCTCGCCGCGCAGCAGCCAGGCGACGATCCGGCCGGATATGTTGCGTTGCATGTGCGTCTGGCCTCGCTGACCGAGCAGATGGCCGGCGATACGGCCGGGGGAACCCTGGAGCCGATCCTGAAAACCCCGGCAGGCTACTTCAACCGCGTCGGCGTTCTGGTCAAGCCCGCCGGCGAACTGGTGCCGGGCCCGGAGATATTCCCGGGCTGGCAGCCGATGCTGCAAGTGGATGCCTCCGCGCTTGCGGCGCCATACGACCGCATGCGCCGTGCATTGTTCATCGCCGTCGTGGTGGGCGCCATCCTGATCGTGCTGCTGTTCTATCGCATGTCGGTCAGCTTGCGCCAGCGCGTGGGCGAGCTGGTCACTGGTGCCCATGCCATTTCGTCAGGGCGGCTGGATTACCGGATTGCCGATGTCGGGCAGGACGAGATTGCCATGGTGTCGCGCGCCTTTGACGCCATGGCCCGCAATCTGGAGGCGCAGGTGGCGCGCATCGTGCAGATGGAAAAGATGTCCGTGCTGGGGGAATTTGCCACCCTGATCGCGCATGAAGTGCGTAACCCGCTGGCCGCGGTCAAGACCAGCGTGCAGGCACTGGCACGCCGCGAGCAGGATGGCCGCCGCCTGCAGCTGCTGGAAGACATGGAAAGCGAGATCGATCGGCTCGCCCGGGTGGTAAGCCAGTTGCTGGAATTCGGCCGGCCGCGGCCGCCGGCGCCGGTGGCGGTGGTGGTCCGCGAGGTGTTTCGCCGCGTAACGCCCTTGCTCAGCGCCGAGGCAAGCGCCCGCGGCGTATCGGTGTCGGCCCAGGGCGATACCGACCTGGTGCTGCGTGCCGACTTCGACCATGTCTTGCAGATATTGCTGAACCTGGTGATCAACGCGATCCAGGCCAGCGAGGCCGGCGGCGCCGTGGTGTTGCGCGCCTCGCGCGCGGCCGGCATGGCCGAACTCGATGTCAGCGATTGCGGGCACGGCATCGCCGCCGACCAGCTGGCGCGCGTGACCGAGCCGTTTTTCAGCACCAAGGCCAAGGGCATGGGCCTGGGGCTGAGCATTTCGCGCCAGCTCGCCGAGATGAACGGCGGCCGGCTCGACATCAGCAGCACGCCCGGCAACGGCACCTCGGTGCGCGTCTATTTTCCACTGAATGAAGAAATCCATGGCCAGCATACTGATCATTGACGACGAGTCCAACCTCGTGCGCTCGCTCACCTTCGCGCTTGAAGACGAAGGCCATGCCGTCCATGGCGCCGGCACGGCTGCGGCAGGCTTGCATGCGGCTGCGCAGTTGCAGCCGGACCTGATCCTGCTCGACCTTAAATTGCCGGACATGTCGGGCCTGGATGTGCTGGAAGTGCTCAAGGCGCAACAGACCAGCGCCCAGGTCATCATGATATCGGCGCACGGCGATACCCGCGCGGCGGTGAAGGCGGTCAAGCTCGGCGCCGCCGATTACATCACCAAGCCATTCGACCTCGACGATCTGTCGATGACCATCCGCGCCATACTGGAGCGGCGGCAGATGGCGGTGGAGCTGGCCTTCCATCGCAGCGAAGCCTTGCGTGAATCGGGCCTGCTGGGCGAAAGCCCGGCCATGCGCGAACTGGTGACAACCATCGAGCGCGTGGCGGCGAGCAATGTCATGCGCATACTGGTTCTGGGGGAGTCCGGCACCGGCAAGGCGCTGGTCGCCCGCGCGATCCACTCGGCAAGTCCGCGCGCCGCCGGCCCCTTCATTGAAGTCAACTGCGCCTCACTGCCGGAACAGTTGATCGAAGCAGAGCTATTCGGCGCCGAAAAGGGCTCTTACACCGGGGCGCACCAGCGCCGCGTCGGACTGGTGGCGCTGGCCGACAAGGGCACGCTGTTTCTCGATGAAATAGGCGAACTGCCGCTCCCGCTGCAAGCCAAGTTGCTGCATTTCCTGGAAAACGGCCAGTACCGGCCGATCGGCGGCGGCCGTACCCAGTCTGCCGACGTGCGCGTGGTTGCGGCAACCAACCGCGACCTTGCCGCAGCCGCCAGCGAGGGGGGCTTTCGTGAAGACCTGTATTTCCGCCTGAACGTCATCGACTTGAACATACCGCCATTGCGCGAACGCGGCGCTGACGTGCTGGCGCTGATCGCGCATTTTTCCAGCGAGTTCGCACGCGAGGAGCGCACCAGGCCGATCGTCTTGTCGCCAGATGCGCAGCAGGCCTTGCTTGCCTATCGCTGGCCGGGCAACGTGCGTGAATTGCGGAACCTGATCGAGCGCTTCACGATTCTTTACCCCGGGGGGCAGATTGGCCTGGCCGCGCTGCCGCGGGAACTCGTGGAAACAGGCGCAGTACCGACGCCGACATTGGCAGCGCCGCAGCCCAATGGCATGCCGAACATCGAGGATGCGCTTGCCAGAACTGAACGGGAGCTGATGTTGACAGCCCTGCGCGAAGCCAGCGGTCACAAGGGGCAGGCGGCCGGGCGCCTGGGCATTTCACGCCATGCGTTCAAGCGGCGCCTGCAAAGACTCGGCATTTCCGGGGCTGCCGGCACTTTTGACGATAACGGAGATGACTCGCAAGCTTAAACAGGCTCTAATGTCGTTGGGTACATTATTTTTTAACAGATACGTCACGCATCCTCATCCATGAGCATTACCGAAATCATTTTCCTGCTGCTGGCAGTTCTCGTCGTGACCCTGCAAGCCTTGCTGCTGCTGCGTGCGAAAAGCGGCGATTCGGCGCCGCGCCTGGCGCAATTGCAGGAAGACCTGAGGTCGCACCAGCAGCAAACCAGCGAGCGCATCGAGCGCGAGTTGCGCGCCCAGGTGCAGGCGTCCGGGCAGGGCACGCGTCAGGAAATCTCCGGCAATCTGGCGCAATTCCAGCAGACCCTGGCAGCGCAGATGACCAGCGTCGCCACCATCCAGAACAACCAGATCGACGGCTTCGCCCAGCAGCTGGCCAAGCTCAACGAAGCCAATGCCCAGCAACTCGAAGGCATGCGTTTGGCCATGGTGCAGCAGGCGCAGGCCGGGCGCGAGGAGCAGGCGGCGTCGCTGAAGCGCTTCGGCGATACCCTCAACCAGAGCCTGGCGGCGCTGACCGAGTCCAACGCCCAGCGCCTGCTGGAGGTGCGCGCCACCCTGGAGTCGAAGATCCGCGAGCTGCAGAACGACAATGGCTTGCGGCTGGAAGAAATGCGCAAGACGGTCGATGAAAAGCTGCACGCGACCCTCGAGCAGCGCCTCGGCGAATCCTTCAAGCTGGTGTCGGACCGGCTGGAAAAAGTCCACCAGGGGCTGGGCGAGATGCAGCAGCTGGCGATCGGCGTGGGCGACCTGAAGCGCGTGCTGACGAATGTGAAGACGCGCGGCACCTGGGGCGAGGTGCAGCTGGAAATGCTGCTCGAGCAGATGCTGACGGTGGACCAGTACGCCAAGAATGTCGAAACCATCCCCGGTACCGGCGCTCGCGTCGAATTCGCCATCAAGTTGCCGGGGCAGGAAGAAGGGCAGGTGCCGGTGTGGATGCCGATCGACGCCAAGTTCCCCAAGGAGCAATACGAGCGCCTGGTCGAAGCGGCCGAACATGCCGATGCCGAGGGTGTGGCCGCCGCCGGCCGCGAGCTGGAAAAGGTGGTGCGCAACGAGGCCAAGACTATCGCCGAGAAATACCTGTCGCCGCCGCTGACCACCGATTTCGCCATCCTGTTCCTGCCGACCGAAGGTTTGTATGCCGAGGTCATGCGCAGGCCCGGCCTGGCCGATGAATTGCAGCGCAGCTGCCGTGTCTCGATCGCCGGCCCGTCGACCCTGTCGGCCTTGCTCAACAGCCTGCAGATGGGGTTCCGCACGCTGGCGCTGGAAAAACGCTCGTCGGAGGTATGGCAAGTGCTGGGCGCGGTGAAGACCGAGTTCGGCAAGTTCGGCGAAGTGCTGGCCGCCACCAAGAGCACGCTGGAACGTGCCGCCCGCAATATCGAGCAAGCCGAGGTGCGGACCCGGCAGATGTCGCGCAAGCTGAAATCGGTCGAGGCCTTGCCGAATGAGGCTGCGCGGGTGTTGCTGGGGACCGCCGTGGACGATGGCGGGGATGAGCCGGCGTAAGGCAGCTGGCTTGCCGGGCAGTCAGGCGAAATACCCGTCCATGGCCCTGTGCCCGGGCGTCAGTTACCCGCCGATATACGACATCTCGATCTTGTGCCCGGCCGTCGCCGTTGTCCCGGCTTGGCTGGCGCGCAGTTCGGAATAGCGGTCGGTACGGCCCTGCCACAGATGGCCGATGGCGCCCGCGATATCGGCATCGCTGTGGCCGCCGCGCAGCAGCGCGCGCAAGTCGTGCCCTTGGCTGGCAAAGAGGCACGTATAGAGCTTGCCTTCGGTGGACAGGCGCGCGCGCGTGCAATCGCGGCAAAACGCCTGCGTCACGCTGGAAATCACGCCGATCTCGCCGCTGCCATCGGCGTAACGCCAGCGCGCTGCCGTCTCGCCCGCATAATTTGGGGCGATCGCCTCCAGTGGTTTGACTTCGGCTATGCGGCGAACGACTTCGGCCGATGGCAACACCTCATCCATTTTCCAGCCATTGCTGGCGCCCACATCCATGTATTCGATGAAGCGCAGGATCGCGCCGCTGCCCTGGAAGTGGCGCGCCATCGGCAGGATTTCGGCATCGTTCATGCCTTTCTTGATCACCATGTTGATCTTGACCGGCCCGAGTCCCGCACGGGCTGCGGCGTCGATGCCGTCCAGCACATCGGCCACTGCAAAATCGACATCGTTCATGCGCCGGAAGGTGGCATCGTCGAGCGCATCGAGCGATACGCTCACGCGCGTCAAGCCGGCGTCTTTCAGGGCGCGCGCCTTTTTCGCCAGCAGCGCGCCATTGGTGGTGAGGGTCAGGTCGAGCGCGCGGCCCTCCGGCGTTTTCAGCGAGGCCAGCAGCGCCACCAGCTTTTCCAGGTCCTTGCGCAACAGCGGCTCGCCCCCGGTCAGGCGGAGCTTGTCGACGCCATGGGCGACGAACAGGCTGGCGATGCGGGTGATTTCCTCGAAGCTCAGCAAGTCGGCATGCGGCAGGTAAGGGTAATCCTTGCCGAACACTTCTTTCGGCATGCAATACACACAGCGGAAATTGCAGCGGTCGGTCACCGAGATACGCAAGTCGCGCAACGGCCGGTTCAGACTGTCGGCAAGCAATCCGACGGGCGCCGGTGGCTGCGCCGGGATGGCCGGTATCGACGGACGATGCCGCAGGTCGATCACAGGGATGAATTTTTCGGTCATGCTGGCGATGGATGGGGGGATTTTTCTGGAAAGAAATTCACCCGATAAAAAAGTGACAGCACCTCAACAGAGCAGTGGTGTCAACGCAAGCAAGATACCACGAGCCCGACGATCGCACAGTCCGGCAGCAATTTGATTGTGCCGATCTTGAAATGGAACAAGGCAAGGACATGCAGGCGCCGGCGGATTGCGCGACCGTGCCGGAGCGCGCATAAAAAAAGAGGAGCCGGAGCTCCTCTTTCATTTTTTGCGGACGGCGATCAGTTGCGCGTCTCCACCTGGACCAGCGGCTCGGTCGACAGCGGCGGCAGCGGCTTGCGCTCGCGCGGCACATGCACCGGCGGGACGATCTTTGCTGCCGCTTCCTGGGCGGCGCGCAGCTTGTCCGGGTCCGTGCTGGCCAGGGTCAGGCCGGCGGCGCTGAGGACGTCGCGCAAATCGTCGATCGGCGTCGGGGCGCTCGCCTGTGGCACGGCGACCGGCTTTGCTGCTGCCGGCGCTGCTGCTGCCGGCGCAGGTGCTGCCGGTGCCAGTGCGGCAGGTTCCTGCGCTGCAGGTGCCTGCGTCGCGGCCGGCACGATGGCGACCGGGACCACGGCAGGCGCTTGCATGGCTTCAGTGGCGGCTGCTTCCAGCGGCAGCGTGATCTGCTGCGCCACGGTTGGTGCCGGGACGCTCGCCACCGGTTCGATTGCGGCGATGACCGGCGCTGCTGCCTGCTCGACCACTGGGGTGACAACTTCCGCTGCCGCAGCAGGCTGCTGCGCAACTTCTGCTACAGGTGCAGGTTCGGCTGTGGCAGCGGCAACCGGTGTCGCTGCCTGTTCTGCGCCTTCAGCTTCGCCGGCCTCAGCGGCATTTTCGCCTTCCAGGCCCTCGCCACCTTCGCGTTCGCGGCGGTTGCGGTTGCGGCCGCCACGGCGGCGGCGGCGACGACGCTGCTCTTCGCTCTGCTCGCCGCCTTCGGCTTCAGGTGCGCCGCCTTCCACTTGTGCTTCGACCTGTTCCACGGCGACTGGCGCCGGCACGGCTTCCTCTACGACAGGAGCAGCGGCTGTCAGTGGCAATGCGGCGACTTCCACCAGCGGCTCTTCTGCCTTGACAGGGGCTTCCTTGCGTTCCTGGCGTCCGCGCTGCGGGCGCTCGCCGCGCTCAGGACGTTCACCACGTTCCGGGCGTTCGCCGCGCTCTGCGCGTTCGGCGCCTTCAGTGCGCTCCGCACGCTCCGGACGTTCACCACGTTCGCGGCGACCTTCCTGAGCTTCGCGTGGCTCACGCGGTTCGCGTGGCGGGCGCGGCGGACGTGCGGCCGGCGCTGGTGCGCCTGCTTCGCTGACGGCTTGCCTGGTAGCGCCTTCCTGGCGTTGTTCGCCACGTGCAGCTTGTTCTTCGCGCGGACCGCGGCCGTTGCGTCCACGGCCACGTTGGCCGCGACCGTTGCGCTCATTGCCACGCTCGCGTGCCTGTTCAGGCTTGGCTTCGACCGGTGCGGCGACTGGTGCCGCCGGCTCCGGCTTCTTGAAGAAGAAGCCGAACAGCTTGCCGAGGAAACCAGGTTCGCCCGACAGGAGCGCCGGCTGGACGGCGGGAGCGGCCTGCTCGACCGGCTTGCGTTCGACGATAGGCGCCGGTTGTGCCGGGGTGATGCCCTTGACCATGGCTTCCTGGCGCGGCTTGGCTTCTTCCTTTTGGCGCTTGCTGTAGCCGATATCGGTGTCGGCTTCTTCCGCCATCTTGTAGCTGGCCTGCACGTCTTCCAGGCGCGGATCGTCGAGCTTGATCCGTTCCATCTTGTAATGCGGCGTTTCCAGATGCTTGTTGGGGATCAGGATGACGGTGACGCGGTGGCGGGTCTCGATCTTGAGGATCTCGCCGCGTTTTTCGTTCAGAAGGAAGCCGGCCACATCGACCGGCGCCTGGACGTGAATCGCTGCCGAGTTTTCCTTCATCGCCTCTTCCTGGATGATGCGCAGGACTTGCAGGGCGGACGATTCGGTATCGCGGATGTGGCCGGTGCCGTTACAGCGCGGGCAGGTCACGTGGCTGCCTTCGGACAGCGACGGACGCAGGCGCTGGCGCGACAATTCCATCAGGCCGAAGCGGGAAATCTTGCCCATCTGGACGCGGGCGCGGTCGAAGTGCAGCGCATCCTTGAGGCGGGTCTCGACTTCACGCTGGTTCTTGGAATTCTCCATGTCGATGAAGTCGATCACGATCAGGCCGCCCAGATCGCGCAGACGCAACTGGCGCGCCACTTCTTCGGCAGCTTCCAGGTTGGTGTTGAATGCGGTGGTTTCGATGTCGCCGCCGCGGGTGGCGCGCGCCGAGTTGACGTCCACCGACACCAGCGCTTCGGTATGGTCGATCACGATGGCGCCGCCGGAAGGCAGCGGCACGGTGCGCGAATACGCGGTTTCGATCTGGTGCTCGATCTGGAAGCGCGAGAACAGCGGCACGTCGTCGCGGTAGCGCTTGACGCGATGCACCATGTCCGGCATCACGTGCGACATGAACTGGTGCGCCTGTTCGTAGATCTCGTCGGTATCGATCAGGATTTCGCCGATGTCCGGCTGGAAGTAGTCGCGGATCGCGCGGATCACCAGCGAGGATTCCTGGTAAATCAGGAAAGCGCCCGGCGCCGACTTGCCGGCGCCTTCGATGGCACGCCACAGTTGCATCAGGTAATTCAGGTCCCACTGCAGTTCTTCGACATTGCGGCCGATGCCGGCGGTACGGGCAATCACCGACATGCCGTTCGGCAGGTCGAGCTTGTCCATGGTTTCGCGCAGTTCCTGGCGGTCTTCGCCTTCGACGCGGCGCGAGACGCCGCCGCCGCGCGGGTTGTTCGGCATCAGCACCAGGTAGCGGCCGGCCAGCGAGATGAAGGAGGTCAGGGCTGCGCCCTTGTTGCCGCGCTCTTCCTTTTCGACCTGGACCATGATTTCCTGGCCTTCGCGCAGGGCTTCCTTGATCGAGGCGTTGCGCACGTCAACGCCTTCCTTGAAGTAGGTGCGCGCCACTTCCTTGAACGGCAAAAAGCCGTGGCGGTCTTCGCCGTAGTTGACGAAGCAGGCTTCCAGCGAGGGCTCGATGCGGGTGATGACACCCTTGTAAATATTCGATTTGCGCTGTTCGCGGCCTGCGGCTTCGATATCGATGTCGATCAGCTTTTGCCCATCGACGATGGCCACGCGCAGTTCTTCCTGCTGCGTGGCGTTGAATAACATCCGTTTCATGTTGTTGTGCTCCGGACCCGAAGGTCATTTCAATGCTGCAGGCGCGGGGCGTGGCCAAAGTGTCGAAACCAGGGCGCAGTCACCGTAGCTGTGCGCGCTGTCGGCACGCGCAGCGCAGGGCGCTGGCACTGGTGCCCGGGACAGTCGACGGCTCGATGACTTGCCTTTGTATTTCTTTAATGACGACGCAAACCGCTAACATGCAGCAACAAGTACTGGGATGTACGCGTGGACGGAGTGCCCGTGGGAGAGAATTGCCTTGGCGTGCGACAGCGCAAATATTCGGGCGCAGGCGCAACAGGGCGCGGTGGGTTGCGCGCATTGCCGGGCGCGACCGGGCCGGGTGTGGGCGTATCGAAATACTGGCGCCACGGGCCAGGCAACCGAACTACCAGGCAACGCACCGGTGTGCAAATGGCAAACCGGCTGCAACACTACCAACCAGCGAGCGCGTCCTTCTGAACGGGCTCGCCGGCATTATCTTATCTATCCGGGCATTCATATCCAGCATCGACGCGCGCTGTCTGATCGCAAAGCGGTGCAACCCCGACTCGCGCAGCGATGTGCATACACTGCTTTTCCATCTAATTTGCAATTCAGCGAGGCTGATGGACACACCTCTGTGTAGAATGCTCTTTTTATTCTCACACTTGCTCTGGGTTATGCCCATTGCGAAACAATTATATATTCAAAATGAAGGACTTAGCGAAATATTCCAGGGAAGGTGAGAAAAACCATGCGCTCTCCCAGTCGCCGCAAGTCTTGCCGCAAGTTCAACTTGTCACGATTTCCGCCGAAGAGGCTGGCCAGCGCATCGATAATTTTCTGATCAGGGTCTGCAAAGGCGTACCCAAAAGCCATATTTACCGGGTCTTGCGCTCGGGCGAGGTGCGCGTCAACAAGGGGCGCATCGACCAGACTTACCGCCTGCAAGAGGACGATGTGGTGCGCATCCCGCCGTTGCGCCTGGCTGAAAAAACAGCGCAGACCGCGCCGGGGTGTGAATTCGATATCCTCATGGAAGACGATTGCATGCTGGTGATCAACAAGCCGGCCGGGGTCGCCGTCCATGGCGGCTCGGGCATCAGCTATGGCGTGATCGAGCAATTGCGGGCGTCACGACCGGACGCCAAGTTCCTGGAACTGGTACATCGGCTCGATCGCGAAACCTCCGGTATCTTGCTGCTGGCCAAGAAGCGCTCCGCCCTGACCAATTTGCATGAGCAGATCCGCGAAGGCACGCTCGACAAGCGTTATTTCGCGCTGGTGCATGGCGACTGGCAAAACCGCCGGCAGCATGTCAAGTTGCCGTTGTTTAAATACACTACGGCCGATGGCGAGCGGCGTGTGCGGGTGCAGGCCGATGGCCAGGCCTCGCACACGGTGTTCCAGCTTTTGCGAAAATATGGTCCGTATGCGTTGCTGGAAGCGGAATTGAAGACCGGACGCACGCACCAGATCCGCGTGCATCTGGCGTCCAGCGGTTTTCCCATTGTTGGCGACGACAAGTATGGCGACTTTGCCCTGAACCGTGCCCTGCAAAAGGCCGACGGCGGGCGCAAGGCCTTGAAACGGATGTTCCTGCATGCGCATCAGATCACGTTCGTGCATCCGGGCAGCGGCAAGGAAGTGCGTCTGAACGCGCCATTACCGCCCGAATGCACGAATTTCCTGAAAAGTCTGGAGCAGTCCGCCGCGGCGCGTGACGAGGCGGCGGAAGTGGCTGATGTGACAAAGGCGAAAGGATAGGCGGCGACGCTTTAGGCAATCATGGCAAAAAAACAGTTTGACTTGATCGTCTTCGACTGGGACGGCACCTTGATGGACAGCACGACGGCCATCGTCAAGTGTATACAGGCATCGGCGCGCGATCTCGGCCTGCCCGTGCCCGAGCGCGAGATGGCGGCGCACGTGATCGGCCTGGGCTTGCAGGAAGCCCTGCAAAAGGCGGTGCCGGGGCTCGAGCCGCAGTATTATCCGCGCATGGTCGAGCGTTATCGCTACCATTATCTGAGCCAGGATCACGAGCTGACGTTGTTCGACGGCGTGCGCGAGATGCTGGAGGATTTGTCGCAGGCGGGGTATTTCCTGGCAGTGGCGACCGGCAAGAGCCGGGTCGGCCTGACGCGGGCGTTGCATGCCGCCGAGCTGATCTCCTTCTTCGATGCGACCCGCTGCGCCGACGAGACCTTTTCCAAGCCGCATCCGGCCATGCTGGAGGAGTTGACGCGCGAGTTGGGGCAGGACATGGCCCGCACAGTGATGATCGGCGACACCACGCATGACTTGCAGATGGCGATCAATGCCGGCGCTGCCGGCATTGCGGTGCATTATGGCGCCCATCCGCCGCATGAACTGCAGGCGCTCGCGCCCGTGTATGCGGCCGATTCCGTGCCGGCGCTGCATGCCTGGTTGCGCGAGCATGCCTGAGTGCCATGGCTGAACGGATTCCGGTCTGCGCTGCCACTGCGCTCGCCGAAGGCGGCAAGGGCATCCGCTTTGCGCTGACTGCCGGCGGTGAGGATGCCAGTGGCTTCGTAGTGCGTTTCGAAGGCGTGGTGCGCGGCTATTTGAATCGCTGCGCCCATGTGCCGATCGAACTGGACTGGAATGAAGGCGAATTCTTCGATTCCAGTGGCTTGTACCTGATGTGCTCCACCCATGGCGCTGTGTACTTGCCGGAATCCGGCCGTTGCGCCGGCGGCCCGTGCCGCGGTGGACGCCTGCGCCCGATTGCGGTGATGGAGCAGGATGGGATGGTGTTTTGGGAACCGGATGATTACCTCACGCCTGCGAGGGCATGAATTCAATGACAGGGATGGATATGGATAAGGATAACGAAATCGCCAATGGGCAAGCAGCCGCTCCGGAGAGCTTGCAGGGGATGGGGCAAGTGGCAGCCGTGCGCAAGGATGGCTGGGAGCGGGAAGTGCTCGAAAAGCTGGCCTTTGCCACCTTGCGCGAGCAGCGCGCGCGCCGCCGCTGGGGCATATTTTTCAAGCTGGCCTTCCTGCTGATTGCCGCTGTCGGGGTTTGGCGTGCGTTCGACCTGGGCACGTCCACCGCCGAAGTGACCGGGCCGCATACCGCCCTGATCGAAATCGATGGCACCATTGATGGCGGCGGCGGCAGCGGTGACGCCGATTCGGTCATTCCGGCATTGAACCGTGCCTTTGCCGATGCCGGTTCGGTCGGGGTGATCCTGCGCATCAACAGTCCTGGCGGCAGCCCGGTGCAGGCTGGCATGATCAACGATGAGATCACGCGCCTGCGCGCCGAATATCCGAAAAAGCCGATTTACGTGGTGGTCGATGAAATGTGCGCCTCTGGCGGTTATTACATTGCCGCTGCGGCCACCAAGATTTTCGTCAACAAGGCCAGCATCGTCGGCTCAATCGGCGTATTGATGGATGGTTTTGGCTTTACCGGTCTGATGGATAAGGTGGGCGTCGAGCGTCGCCTGCTGACCGCCGGCAGCAACAAGGGTTTCCTTGACCCGTTCAGTCCGCAAAACGATGCGCAGAAAGCCTATGCCAAGGAAATGCTGGCGGAAATCCATGAGCAATTCATCGACGTGGTGCGGGCCGGTCGCGGCAAGCGCTTGAAGGAAACGCCGGAAACTTTTTCCGGGCTGTTCTGGAGCGGCAGCAAGGCCGTCGAGATGGGCCTGGCCGATGGCTTCGGCACGGTCGACAGCGTCGCGCGCGATGAGTTGAAAGTCACGGATCTGGTCGATTACACCGAGCACGAAGGCCTGTCCGAGCGGGTCTTGAAGAAATTTGGCGCCGCAGTTGGCGCCGGTGCCTGGCAAGCGCTGTGGGGCGGCGCCAGGCCCAGCCTGCGCTGAGGGTTTATTCCCCCAGCAGCAGGAACACCGTCGGTCGCTTGTGCAAGTCCGGCGCCTTGCCGGCGGCCAGCTGTTTTTTCCAGGCGCCGGCAGTCCGTGTCGCAATCGATTCGCTGGCAAGGCTCAGATCGGTGGCGACGCATACCAGCGTGTTTGGCTGGCAAGTTGCCGCCAGCGTTTCCAGCAGGGCGTCATTGCGGTAGGGCGTCTCGATGAAAAGCTGGGTCTGCTTTTCCTTGCGCGAGCGCTCTTCCAGCAGCTTGATCTGCTTTGCGCGCTGGCCGGCATCGATAGGCAGATAGCCGTTGAAGGCGAAGCTTTGGCCGTTCAGGCCGCTGGCCATGACTGACAGCAGTAACGACGAAGGGCCCACCATTGGGCGCACGCGTATGCCATGGGCATGCGCCAGCCGCACCAGGTTGGCGCCCGGATCGGCCACGGCGGGCACGCCGGCTTCTGAAATCAGCCCGACGTCGCGCCCCGCCAGCAGCGGCTGCAGCAGTTTCGGCAATTCGGCTTCTGCGGTGTTGACGTTCAGCTCGGCAATCTCGATTTCCTGCAGTGGCCTGGCCAGCGGATGCTGGACCGCGATCAGCTTGAGAAAGGCGCGCGTAGTCTTGGCGTTTTCGGCGATGTAGCAATCCAGTCGTGCGGTGAGGGCTTGTACCGCGGTCGGAATCAGTGCTGCCAGTGGCTCTGCGGCGCCGGCTTCGCAGGGGCCCAGCGTGTTGGGGATCAGGTAGAGGGTGCCGGTCATGGTCAGTTACGGAAAAACGCCACGCCGGCGCGGCGCAGCATGGTGGTCAGGGCGATCAGCGGCAGTCCGGTCAGCGCGGTCGGGTCGCTGCTCTCGATCTTTTCCAGCAGGGCGATGCCCAGCCCTTCGTTCTTGGCGCTGCCGGCGCAATCGTAGGGTTGCTCGATGCGCAGGTAGGCGTCGAGCTCGGCATCCGGCAAGTCGCGAAAGGTGACGAAGGTCGGCACGCATTCCAGTTGCGCCGCATGTTCCTGGTCGGGTGCGCGGCCATCCCACAGGCACAGGGCGGTATGGAAGATGACGCGGCGCCCGCGCATGGCCTGCAATTGCCGCAAGGCGTTTTCATGCGTGCCAGGTTTGCCGATCTGTTCGCCATCCAGGGTGGCAACCTGGTCCGAGCCGATCACCAGGCAGCCGGGATTTTGTCTGGCAACGGCTTGCGCCTTTTCTCGCGCCAGGCGCAGGGCGGTCGCCTCGGGTGATTCGCCGGTGCGGGGCGTTTCATCGACATCGGGTTTGTACACGGTGAAGGGGAGGCCCAGGCGCGCCAGCAATTCCTGGCGATAGCGGGAGCTGGAGCCCAGTATCAGGCGCGGCTGGGTGGCGGATTGTGATGGGTTTGTCACTGAGTTTGTCATGTTGCCAGGGGCGTCAATCAGCAAAGGCATCCAGTCAAGGTCTGAATTTGCGCTAAGGCTTTGACGAATAAAGGAAAAGCCTGTTATTATCGCAGGTTTTCCGGATTCGTCAGGCGCATGGAAGCCATTCTGATCGATGCATTTGAATTTTCACGGCTCGGGCAGTCTCGTTCGGGTGAGTTCGCCATCGCCGATTTGCCCAGGCTGGCGGCGGAAGTGGTCAAGCCATCCGGTGTGGTGCGCTGGTCGCTTACCGGTGGCAAACATGCGCAAGGGTATCCGCAGTTGACTGTGGTTGTAAGTGGTTCGGTGCAGTTGATGTGTCAGCGTTGCCTGACGCCATATGAGCTTGGTATCGATGTCGAATCGGTGCTGGTGCTGGCGCAGGATGAGGCTGGTGCCGACGAGCTTGAGGCGTCGCTGGATGATGAGACGCTGGAAGTGATTGCAGGCTCGCGGCAGTTCAATGTCACCGACCTGGTCGAGGACGAAGCGTTGCTGGCACTGCCGCTGTCACCGCGGCACGATGCTTGTCCGGAGTCGTCAAGGCAGGAGTCCGATTTGGGTAGTGCGAAGGCGCCGTCGCCTTTCGGTTCCCTCAAGGATTGGAAGCGTTAGGCCGCGAGGCAAGAATATGCAGGTTGCCCGGAAGCGAGATTGGGTGAGTTTGCATCAGGGTTGTGTTAAAATTTTGGAATCTTAGGTTTAGGAGTAATCATGGCTGTTCAGCAAAACAAAAAATCCCCGTCCAAGCGCGGCATGCACCGTTCGCACGATCATCTGACCGCGCCGCAACTGGCAGTCGAGCCGACCACCGGCGAAACCCACATGCGTCACCATATCAGCCCGAACGGCTACTATCGTGGCCGCAAGGTCCTGAAGACCAAGAACGACGAGTAATTCTTCGTTGTTGCGGGATGCGAAAACGGCGTGGCGAGCAATAAGCCCGGCGCCGTTTTTTGTGTTTTTGGCCGCATATTGCGTCATGCCGGGCCTGGCACAATTCGGGCCATTCCATGCATGGCGCCAGAATCAAAGCAATGACAATTAAAATTTCCATCGACTGCATGGGCGGAGACCATGGCTGTGCGGTTACTGTTGCCGCAGCCATTAATTTTGTCAATCGCGAGCCGGATGCCGAGTTGATCCTGGTTGGTCGGGAGGAGGCGATTCGCGCCGAGCTGAAAAAGCTCCGCGCGGTCGATCACCCGCGCCTGTCGATCGTGCATGCCGAGGAAGTCGTCGCCATGGACGATTCGATCGAGGTCGCCATGCGTCGCAAGCGGGACTCGTCGATGCGGCTGGCGATTGCCCTGGTCAAGGATGGCCGTGCGCAAGCCTGCGTCTCCGCCGGCAATACCGGCGCGCTGATGGCGATTTCACGCTACGTCCTGAAAACCATTCCCGGCGTCGACCGCCCGGCGATCTGCACCCTGATCCCGAACCAGCTGGACAAGCCTACCTACATGCTCGACCTCGGCGCCAATGTCGATTGCGAGCCGCAGCACTTGCACCAGTTCGCCCTCATGGGTTCGGCGCTGGTGGCTGCCATGGAGAGCATCGCGAAGCCGACGGTGGGCTTGCTGAACATCGGCGAGGAAGATATCAAGGGCAATGAGGTGGTCAAGCAGACCGCCAGGCTGCTGCGCGCCTCCCATGAAAAGGGCGTGCTGAATTTCTACGGCAACGTCGAAGGCAACGACATTTTCAAGGGCACTACCGATATCGTGGTGTGCGACGGTTTTGTCGGCAATGTCGTGCTGAAGGCTTCCGAAGGATTGGGGCGGTTTTTCAAGGTGGTCATGACCGCCGAGTTCAAGCGCAATCCGCTCAACATGCTGGGCGCGCTGATTGCGCGCGGCGCCTTGAAGGCGATTTCCAAACGTATGAATCCGTCGCGCTATAATGGCGCGAGCTTGCTGGGTCTGCGCGGCCTGGTGTTCAAGAGTCACGGCGGCGCGGATGCCTATGCCTACGAATGGGCGATCCGGCGTGCCTATGACGCAGCGAAAAACGACGTGCTGTCACGGATTTCCGCCAGCATCGCCGCGCTGATGCCGCATGCCGAAGCGCCTGCGGCATCGGTTATCCTCAGCGATACTCCCGCATCTATCCAATAATTACGCACATGAGCCTGTACAGCAAAATCATCGGCACCGGCAGCTACCTGCCCCCCCGGCGTGTGACTAACCACGACCTGGCCGGGCAACTGGCGGAAAAGGGCATCGAGACCTCGGACGAGTGGATCGTTTCCCGCAGCGGCATTTCGGCGCGCCATTTCGCCGATGTCGGCGTGCACTCCAGCGACCTCGCGGTTGAAGCCGCCAGGCGCGCGCTGGATGCCGCCGGCTTGCAGGCTGACGACATCGATCTGATCATTCTGGCGACTTCCACCCCGGATTATCTGGGTGGCTTCCCCAGCACTGCCTGCGTGGTGCAGCGCAAGCTTGGCATTGTCAACGGTTGCGCCGCCTTCGACGTGCAGGCTGTGTGCAGCGGTTTTGTCTACGCGATGTCGATCGCCGATAAATTCATCAAGTCCGGCAGCAACAAGAAGGTGCTGGTGATCGGCGCCGAAGTCTTTTCGCGTATCCTGAATTTCGATGACCGCGGCACTTGCGTGCTGTTCGGCGATGGTGCTGGCGCCGTGGTGCTGGGCGCATCCAGCGAGCCCGGCATCCTGGCGACCAAATTGCACGCCGATGGCAGTCACTCCGACATCCTCTGCGTGCCGGGCAAGCCCAGCGGCGGCGCGCTCGAAGGCAGCGCCTTCCTGGTCATGGATGGCCAGGCAGTGTTCAAGCTGGCGGTCTCGGTGTTGGACAAGGTTGCCCACGAAACGCTGGAGGCCGCCGGCATGGAAGCTTCGCAACTCGACTGGCTGGTGCCGCACCAGGCCAATATCCGCATCATGCAAAGCACTGCCAAAAAACTTCGCTTGCCACTGGAAAAAATGGTGGTGACGGTGGATCAGCACGGCAATACGTCGGCAGCATCGATTCCGCTGGCGCTCGACCATGCCGTGCGCGACGGCCGTATCAAGCCTGGCCAGAATGTGATGATGGAAGGCGTCGGCGGCGGCTTCACCTGGGGTGCCGCGCTGGTGAAAATGTAGTCAGAATTCGACGCCAATCCTGTTTGAATAATTAAAAAGATATGAGCAAATTCGCATTTGTATTTCCCGGCCAGGGCTCGCAAGCTGTCGGCATGTTGAATGGCTTTGCCGGCAATGCGGCGGTGGCGCAAACCATTGCCGAGGCATCTGAAGCCCTGAATTTTGACCTCGGCAAGCTGATCGCCGAAGGCCCCAAGGAAGACCTGGACCTGACCACCAATACCCAGCCGGTGATGCTGACAGCCGCCGTGGCGACGTACCGCGCCTGGCTGGCGGCGGGCGGCCCGGTGCCGGCGCTGGTGGCGGGTCACAGCCTTGGTGAATATTCGGCGCTGGTGGCTGCTGGCGTGATCGCCTTCAAGGATGCCGTGCCGCTGGTGCGCTTCCGCGCCCAGGCAATGCAGGAAGCCGTGCCGGTCGGGCAGGGCGGCATGGCTGCCATCCTCGGCTTGTCTGACGATGAAGTGCGCGCTGCATGCGCCGAAGCGGCCCAGGGCCAGGTGGTAGAGCCCGTCAATTTCAATGCGCCGGCCCAGGTGGTGATCGCTGGCCACAAGGAAGCTGTCGAGCGTGCTTGCCAGGCCGCCAAAGACAAAGGCGCCAAGCGCGCCTTGCTGCTGGCGGTATCGGCGCCGTTCCATTCATCGCTGCTCAAGCCTGCTTCGGACCGCTTGCGTGAATACCTGGCTGGCGTGAGTTTCGCTGCGCCGCAAATCGCCCTGATCAATAACGTCGACGTCGCCATCGCGAGTGACCCTGCGGCGATCAAGGATGCGCTCGTTCGGCAGGCGGCCAGCCCGGTGCGCTGGGTGGAGACGGTGCAGAAAATGGCAGCCGATGGCGTCACCCATCTGGTCGAATGCGGCCCTGGCAAGGTGCTGGCTGGTTTGACCAAGCGTATCAACGGCGATTTGATCGGCGAAGCCATGTTTGACCAGGCAACGCTGGAAAAAGTATTGGAGCTCTCGAAGTGACTGGACAAAACCTGAACCTCAGCAATCAAGTCGCGCTGGTGACCGGCGCCTCGCGCGGTATCGGCCAGGCCATCGCCCGCGAACTGGCGCGCAACGGCGCCAAAGTGATCGGTACTGCCACGACCGAGGCGGGCGCGGCGGCGATCACCTCATATCTGGCAGAAATCGGGGCAGAGGCAGGCAAGGGCGTGGTTCTGAACGTCAACGATGCCGCCGCCAGCACCGCCCTGATCGACGCGATCCAGAAGGAATTCGGCGCCGTTACCATCCTGGTCAATAATGCAGGCATCACGCAAGACCAGTTGGCCATGCGCATGAAAGATGAAGAATGGGATGCCGTCATTTCTACCAACCTGACTGCGGTGGGCCGGCTTGCACGCGCCGTCCTGCGCGGCATGATGAAAGCCAGGCATGGCCGCATCATCAACATTACCTCGGTGGTCGGTTCGGCCGGCAATCCGGGGCAAATGAATTATGCTGCCGCCAAGGCGGGCGTGGCCGGCATGAGCCGGGCGCTGGCGCGTGAAATCGGCAGCCGCAACATTACCGTCAATTGCATCGCGCCCGGCTTCATCGATACCGACATGACCAAGGCGCTGAGCGAGCAGCAAATTGCCTCATTGCAACAGCAAATCCCCTTGGGCCGTCTGGGCACGCCGGAGGACATCGCTGCTGCAGTGGGCTTCCTCGCTTCGCCACAGGCGGGATACATCACCGGAACTACGCTGCATGTCAATGGTGGCATGTACATGAGTTAATTGGTTTTTGGTGCTTTTAGCCGATTTTCTTGATTGATCGAGAAAATAACTAAAAGTGCTTTTTCATAGCGCAAACCTGATAAAATGCGCGCACTTTCTGTAAATACTCTCTGGAGCCATAACATGTCCGATATCGAACAACGCGTTAAGAAAATCGTCGCTGAACAACTGGGCGTCGCCGAAGCCGACATCAAAATCGAATCTTCGTTTGTTGACGACCTCGGTGCTGATTCTCTCGACACCGTGGAACTGGTGATGGCACTCGAAGACGAATTCGAAATGGAAATCCCTGACGAGCAAGCCGAGAAAATCACGACCGTGCAACAAGCGATCGATTACGCCAAGGCTAACGTCAAGGCCTGATTGTTTTAAGCATCGCAAGGAGAAACGATTGAGCAGCTCGCGTCAACGCCGTCGTGTGGTCGTCACTGGCCTGGGTTGCATCTCACCGGTAGGCAATACTGTCGCCGATGCATGGGGTGCATTGATTGAGGGTAAGTCGGGTATCGCCACGATTACCCGCTTTGACGCCACGCCTTATTCCACGCAATTCGCCGGTGAGGTGAAGGGCTTCAATGTGGAAGAGTACATGCCCGCCAAGGAAGCCCGCCACATGGATACCTTTATCCATTACGGCATGGCGGCCGGCATACAGGCATTTCAGGATAGCGGTCTGGAAGTGACTGAGGCCAATGCGGAACGCATCGGCGTCATCGTCGGTTCCGGTATCGGTGGCTTGCCGCTGATCGAGGAAACTCACGCCGAACTGGAAAAGCGCGGCCCGCGTCGCATTTCTCCTTTCTTTGTGCCAGCGTCGATCATCAACATGATCTCTGGCCACCTGTCCATCAAGTATGGATTGCAGGGGCCAAACCTGGCGATCGTGACTGCCTGTACTACCGGCTTGCATTGCATCGGTGAGGCGGGTCGCCTGATCGAGTATGGCGATGCCGATGTCATGATCGCCGGCGGCGCCGAATCGACCATTTCGCCGCTGGGCCTGGGTGGATTCGCCGCTGCGCGGGCATTGTCCTCGCGTAACGATGATCCCGCCACCGCATCCCGTCCCTGGGACAAGGACCGCGACGGCTTCGTGCTGGGCGAAGGCGCCGGCGTCATGGTGCTGGAAGAGTACGAACACGCCAAGGCACGCGGCGCCAAGATCTATGCGGAATTGCTGGGTTTTGGCATGAGCGCCGATGCCTACCACATGACTGCGCCTCGGGAAGATGGCGATGGCGCGCGCCGCTGCATGGTTTCGGCCATGCGCAATGCCGGCATCAATCCCGACCAGGTCAATTATGTCAATGCGCACGGCACGTCGACCCCGCTGGGCGATATGGCCGAGACGGTGGCAATCAAGCGCGCCCTGGGCGACCATGCAAAAAATATCGTGGTCAATTCCACCAAGTCGATGACCGGCCACTTGCTGGGCGGCGCGGGTGGTCTGGAGTCGGTATTTACGGTGCTGGCGCTGCATAACCAGCTCTCGCCGCCGACCATCAACATCTTCAACCAGGATCCTGCCTGCGATCTGGATTACTGTGCCAATGCGGCCCGTTCCATGCCGATCGAAATCGCTGTCAAGAATTCCTTCGGCTTCGGTGGCACCAACGGTACCCTGATCTTCGCCAAGGCCTGATCTTGCTTTCCCGCACCGCCCCTTGGGGCGTGCGGGATTTTCTCTTTTCTCCCTCATGTCCATCGCGGTATCCACCGTGGTCATGCCTTCCAGGTACTTCGCCATCCTGATCGGCAGCTTTGGCCTTTGCCTGGCCGGCAGCGCCGCTCTGCTGGCATTCGGTACTGCGATCGCTTTGCCGCCTGTCGTGCGCATGGCGCTCGCCCTCGTGGTCGCCGTCATGGCGGCTTGGGCAGGCTATGCGGCGATTTGTTCCGGAAAATCGCTACGTATTGATATTTCCGAGCACGGACAAATCACGCTGGCAGAAGATACGGCATGCACTCTCGAGGAGAGGCAGACCGGGCTGGAAGCGGCCGGGTTCGAACAGGATGCCGGGAGTGTGGTGCGGCTCTTGCCGGACTCGACCATCTGGCCGCACATGCTGTTATTGCGACTACAAGCCGAAGAGGGCGGAACCAGAAATGTGTTGATCCTGCGCGATTGTATGAGCGCAGAAAATTTCCGTGCCTTGTCGGTTGCGTGCCGCTGGATAGCCGCGCACAATGGTTAAGCAGAACGTTAAATTTTGTAACGTCGCGAGTCGCGATTGAACTTCTGGGATTGCCATTAGTCAATAACGTTAATTCGCGTATGTTGTGAGAGACAAGGGATTGGGTGTTGACGACAGAACGCGATATTGACCAGGTGTTAGTCGAGCGCGTCCAGCGTGGTGACAAGAGGGCGTTCGAGCTATTGGTGGTCAAATACCAAAGAAAGCTGATGCGGCTGGTGTCGCGGCTCGTGCGTGACCAGGCGGAAGCCGAGGACGTGGTGCAGGAAGCCTTTATCAAGGCTTACCGCGCCTTGCCCCAGTTCCGCGGCGATTCGGCGTTTTATACCTGGCTGTACAGGATAGGTATCAACACGGCAAAAAATTACCTGGTGACGCAAGGCCGGCGGGCACCGACCTCAACGGATGCCGATGCTGAAGAGGCAGAAACTTTTGATGATGGCGAGCACCTAAGGGATATCAATACGCCCGAGTCGATGCTGGCGACCAAGCAGATTGCGGAAACGGTGAATTTGGCAATGAATGCCTTACCAGAAGAATTGCGAATGGCAATCACCCTGCGCGAAATCGAGGGCTTGAGTTACGATGAGATCGCCGAAGCGATGGGTTGTCCGATCGGTACCGTGCGCAGCCGTATTTTCAGGGCGCGGGAAGCCATTGCGGAAAAGTTGCGGCCTTTGCTCGGGACTGCCATTGACAAGCGCTGGTAGGAAAATCATATTTACAATGTGTCTGTGAGGCCGCTTTTTGCGGGCTGTTTATGAATACGAAAGAACGAACCCAGGAACAAATCTCGGCGCTGGCCGATGATGAACTCAGCGGCAGTCAGATCGCGCTTGCGTTGGTTGCCTTGCGCGACCCGGCAACGCGAGCCGATTGGGACATCTATCACCAGATCGGCGATGCCTTGCGTTCGGATGACATGGCTTTTTCGCTCAGTGAGGGTTTCGCTGCACGCATGGCGGCGCGCCTCGATGCCGAGCCGGCGCTGCTTGCGCCGGTTGCTGCGCCGGCGTCGCACGTCGCCGCGGGTGGCGCATCCATCCTGGTTAGCCGCCTCAAACGCTTTGCCATGCCGGGCATGGCTGCTGCGGCTGTGGCAGCCGCTGTCTTTGTCACTGCACCGCAAATGCTGGTGGCGAAAAAGGATGTCGTGCCTGATGGCCATACGGCCGTCGTGGCGGTTGCCGGCAATTCCGCCTCCAGATCTGCTGCTGCCGGAGCCGACGTCCGCGTCGTTACGCTTGAAAATCAGCAGGGCGAGGTGATGCGCGATCCGCGCATCGATGAATACCTGATGGCGCATCAGCGTTTTTCTCCTTCGGTTTATAGTTCCGCGCAATATGCGCGTTCAGCAACCTTCGCAAGCGACACGGGTAAATGATCTGTATGCGGCAAACCCCGGGTTTATCAAAGTTTTTCGCTTTTGTTCTTTTTTCCTTCATCGCATTTTCAGTCCGGGCGCAAGGTGCCGATACAACGGCGAACAAGCGCGAGGCGCAAGCATGGCTGAAAAAAATCCAGGTTGCCGCCGTTCAGCTTAGCTATTCCGGTACTTTCGTCTACCAGCAGGGCGAGCAGTTCAGGACTTCGCGCATCACGCACGTGAAAGCCGGGAAGAATGAATATGAAAAGCTGGAAATCCTTGACGGCAAGCCGCGTGAGTACATCCGTACGAACGATGAAATCATTTGTTACGTGCCGGACAGCAAGACCCTGCTGATCGAGAAACGGGTAACGCAAGAGGTGTTCCCCGCCTTGCCAAACGCCAATCCAGCCAGGCTCAGCGACCATTATCGCCTGAGTCTGGGCGGCAGCGGGCGGGTGGCGGGCTATCGGACACAGGCGATTCTGCTGGAGCCGCGGGATAAATTTCGCTATGGCTACAGGCTGTTGGCTGAGCAAAAAAGCGGCTTGCTGTTGCGCGCCCAGACCCTGAATGAAAATGGCGAGGCGGTCGAGCAGATTGCCTTTACCCAGATTGAGATTGGCGCCATCGACCGTGGCCGTACCCGCAGCAGCATAGTCAATACTCAGGGCTGGCATATCGAGCGTGCCGAGATGGAGTCGCTCAGCCAGTCCGGCTGGAGCGTCAAGGTGATGCCGCCGGGTTTCCGGAAAATTCGTGAAGTCCGGCGTCTGGTGACGAATGGCACGGGCAAGGCGCGGCCGGGCGAGCCGGCGCAGCCACCGCGCGAAGTGGCGCAGCTGGTGTATTCGGATGGGCTTGCTGCCATTTCCATCTTCATCGAGCCGGGTAGCGGCAGCCGGAGCGAAGGGTATATGCAGCAGGGCGCGATGAATATTGCCAGCAAGCGCCAAGGCGAATTTTGGCTTACCATATTGGGCGAAGTACCGGCTGCTGCAATCAAGCAGGTTGCCAATTCGATTGAATTCAAAACTACTAGATAAGGGCCCTATGAATACTGGAATTCCTGCTCGTAAATTTCTTTCGACATTAGTTTTTGGCGCCGCCAGCGTTTTATTCGCGGGCGGCTTGGGCATTGCGGCACCTGCCGTCGCAGCCCCTGCCGTTGCCGGCTTGCCAGATTTTACCGACATGGTCGAAAAAGCCGGCCCGGCAGTCGTCAATATCCGTACTACCGCGAAAATGCGCTCTGGCCAGAATGGCGCCCCCGGCGGGGATGACGAAGAAATGCAGGAGTTCTTCCGGCGCTTTTTCGGCATTCCCATGCCGCGTCAGCCCGAACGCACGCCGCGCGGCAACGGCAGGCAGCAACAACAGGAAGAAGAGGTGCCGCGCGGCGTCGGTTCAGGTTTCATCGTTTCGGCCGATGGTTTCATCATGACCAACGCCCACGTGATCGATGGGGCCGACGAGGTGTACGTTACCCTGACCGACAAGCGCGAATATAAAGCCAAGGTGATTGGCGCCGACAAGCGCACCGACGTTGCTTTGGTAAAAATTGAAGGTGGCAACCTGCCGCGTCTGCCGATTGGCGACTCTGCCAGGCTGCGTGCCGGCGAATGGGTGATCGCCATCGGTTCGCCCTTTGGCCTGGATAATACCGTGACCGCCGGCATCGTCTCGACGCGCGCGCGCGACACGGGGGATTACCTGCAACTGATCCAGACCGACGTTGCCGTCAATCCAGGCAATTCCGGCGGCCCGCTGATCAACATGCGCGGCGAAGTGGTTGGCATCAATTCGCAGATTTACAGTCGTTCGGGCGGTTACATGGGGATTTCCTTTGCCGTGCCGATCGACGAGGCGATGCGCGTCGCCGAACAATTGAAGGCCAGCGGCAAGGTGACGCGCGGGCGCATCGGCGTGCAGATCGGCGAAGTGACCAGGGATGTCGCCGAGTCGCTCGGCTTGTCCAAGGCGCAGGGAGCGCAGGTACAGCGGGTGGAGCCTGGTTCGCCGGCCGAGAAGGGGGGCGTGGAAACGGGTGACATCATCCTCAAGTACAACGGTATCGCCATCGAGCGTTCCAGCGACTTGCCGCGCCTGGTCGGCAATACCAAGCCCGGAGCGCGCGCCACGATCACCATCTGGCGCAAGGGAGCCAGCCGCGAGCTGCATCTGACCATCGCCGAGATGGAAGGTGAAAAAGTGGCGAAAAAGGATGGCGCCAAATCCAGGGCCGAGCGCGCGCCGAATGCCTTGGGCCTGTCGGTGACGACGCTGTCGGATGCGCAAAAGCGCGAACTGAGCCTGGAGTCCGGGGTGCTGGTGGAGGCGGCTGATGGCGTCGCCGCACGTGCCGGTTTGCGCGCGGGGGATGTGATTCTGCGTTTGAATAATACCGATATCAAGGATGCCGGCCAGTTCAATGCCCTCGTTGCCAAGCTTGATCCGAAAAAAATGGCGGTGTTGCTGGTGCGTCGCGGAGATTCTTCGCAATTCGTGCCGATCCGGCCGAATGTGCAGTAAGCCGATCGGCTAGCCTAAGCGAGGCTGCAGGCCGCCAGGCTTGCAGCCTTTTGTTTTTTTGTAACAATAAAATTGCAGGTCTGGAATGGCGGTCGAATTTACCCTTTTTTCACGCACGTATTGTCATCTGTGCGATGACATGTTGGCGGCGTTGCAAGCCTTGCAGGCCGAATTTCTTTTTACTGTGCGTATCGAGGATGTGGATGCCGATCCTGCCCTGGTCGCGTTGTATGATGAATTGGTGCCTGTCCTGGTCGGCAGGCATGCAGGCGTAGAGACCCGCCTGTGCCATTATTTCCTCGATGAGGAGGGCGTACGGGGATTTTTGCGAGGCGCCGTCGCCACAGTGGCATGAAGGCAGTTTTTCCGGTTTTTCACTCTGAAATCCGGTAAAATGATGTCACATTCCGTTCCTGGAAAATCTCATAAGGCGCTCGCCCGGGGAACTTCCCCTGCTTTGAGCGCTTTTTTTATGTATTTATGAACAATATCCGTAATTTCTCCATCATCGCGCACATCGATCATGGCAAGTCCACCCTGGCTGACCGCATCATTCAAATTTGCGGTGGTTTGTCGTCGCGCGAAATGGAAGCCCAGGTGCTCGATTCCATGGATCTGGAGCGCGAACGCGGTATTACCATCAAGGCGCAGACCGCCGCCCTGAGCTACAAGGCGCGCGATGGCCAGGTGTACAACCTGAACCTGATCGATACGCCGGGTCACGTCGATTTCAGTTATGAAGTCAGCCGTTCGCTGTCGGCATGCGAAGGCGCCTTGCTGGTGGTGGATGCCTCGCAAGGCGTGGAAGCGCAGACGGTCGCCAATTGCTACACGGCTATCGAACTGGGTGTGGAAGTCGTGCCAGTGTTAAACAAGATCGACCTGCCTTCTGCCGACCCGGACAGCGCCATCGCCGAGATCGAGGAAGTGATCGGCATTGAGGCCGGTGATGCGGTGCATTGTTCGGCCAAAACGGGTCTGGGCGTGGAAGACGTGCTGGAGTCACTGATTGCCAAGGTGCCGCCGCCCAAAGGCGATCCGGATGCGCCGCTGCAGGCGTTGATCGTCGATTCCTGGTTCGATAATTATGTCGGCGTGGTGATGCTGGTGCGTATCATCAATGGCACCTTGCGACCCAAGGACAAGATCCTCCTGATGGCGACCGATTCGCAGCATCTGGTGGAGAGCGTGGGCGTGTTTACGCCCAAGTCGGTGGCGCGCGAGTCGCTCTCGGCCGGGCAGGTGGGTTTCATCATCGCCGGCATCAAGGAATTGAAAGCGGCCAAGGTGGGCGACACCGTCACCCTGGCAAACAGGCGTGCCGCTGAGGCGCTGCCGGGCTTCAAGGAAGTGCAGCCGCAAGTCTTCGCCGGCCTGTTTCCTGTCGAAGCCAACCAGTACGACGCCTTGCGCGATTCGCTGGAAAAGTTGAAGCTGAACGACGCTGCGCTGCAGTACGAGCCGGAAGTTTCGCAAGCGCTGGGATTCGGTTTCCGTTGCGGCTTCCTCGGCCTCTTGCACATGGAAATCGTGCAAGAGCGGCTGGAGCGCGAGTTCGACATGGACTTGATCACCACCGCGCCGACCGTGATTTACGAAGTGGTGCTGCGCGACGGCACCATCCTGATGGTGGATAACCCGTCGAAGATGCCGGATCCATCCAAGATCGAGGAAATCCGCGAGCCCATCGTCACCGTCAACCTTTACATGCCGCAGGAATATGTCGGCGCGGTGATCACGCTGTGCACGCAAAAGCGCGGCGTCCAGATGGACATGAATTACCATGGCAAACAGGTCAAGCTGACCTATGAAATGCCGATGGCCGAAATCGTGCTCGACTTTTTCGACAAGCTGAAATCGACTTCACGCGGTTATGCCTCGATGGATTATGAATTCAAGGAATACCGTCCCGCCGATGTGGTCAAGGTCGACATGCTGATCAACAGCGAAAAGGTCGATGCGCTGGCGATCATCGTGCACCGCTCCAACAGCCAGTACCGCGGCCGTGCGGTCGCTGCCAAAATGCGTGAGCTGATTCCGCGCCAGATGTTCGATGTGGCGATCCAGGCGGCGATTGGCGCCAACATCATTTCCCGTGAAAACGTCAAGGCGCTTCGCAAGAATGTGTTGGCGAAATGCTATGGCGGCGATATCAGCCGCAAGCGCAAGTTGCTTGAGAAACAAAAAGCAGGTAAAAAACGTATGAAACAGGTGGGTTCGGTGGAAATCCCGCAAGAAGCGTTCCTGGCAATCTTACAAGTGGATGAAAAATGAGTCTGCAGGCAATTTTGGGTAATTTCGCCCTGATCTTGTTCGTCCTGACGATCGTCACCGGCGTGATCTGGTTCCTGGATGTGTTTTATCTGGCAAAACAGCGTCGTGCCCGCGCGGATGCCGCGCTGGCTGAATATGATGCCCGCAATGCCCGGCTGGCCGCCGATGGCATCAAGACTGACACCATTGGCCGCAATGAGCTGGAAGCCGGCATTGTGCGCCAGCCGACCTGGATCGAATATTCTGGCAGCTTTTTTCCGGTGATCGCTCTGGTGTTCGTGCTGCGTTCCTTTTTGTACGAGCCATTCAAGATTCCGTCGAGTTCGATGGTGCCGACCCTGCTGGTGGGAGACTTGATTTTGGTAAATAAGTACACTTATGGCATTAGGTTGCCCGTGATTAACAAAAAGATCATCGAAGTCAATGATCCGAAACGCGGCGATGTCATGGTCTTCAAGTATCCTGAAGATCCCTCGCTGGACTATATCAAGCGCGTTGTCGGCGTGCCGGGTGATAAGATAGCGTATAAAAACAAGCGCTTGACCGTCAATGGCAAGCCGCTTTCTTACGCAGCGCTGCCAGACTACCTGGATGAGGGACGCTTGAGTTATTCACGGCAGTTCTCGGAAAACTTGAATGGTGTTAATCACCACATCCTGAATGATGACGGCGCGCCAGCTTTCGCTTCAAATGAACGCAATTTCCCTGGAAATGAGCTATGCAGATTCAATGGCGGCGATTTTGCCTGCACCGTGCCCCCAGGAAATTACTTCATGATGGGGGATAATCGTGACAATAGTCTGGACAGTCGCTATTGGGGCTTCGTGCCCGATCAGAATATTGTCGGCAAGGCATTTTTCGTGTGGATGAATTTTGGCAATCTGAAACGGATCGGTAGTTTTCAGTAATCAAGGGGAAATAGCATGCAAAAAGAATTATTCAATCGCAGGCAGCAAGGTATTTCGCTGGTGGGGCTGATTTTCGTGCTGGCAATCCTGGCTGGATTGGCAGTATTGGCCATGAATGTCGTGCCGACCGTGACGGAATTCATGGCAGTCAACAAGGCGATCGGCAAGGCCAAGGCAGATGGCTCGACCCCTGCCGAGATCCGCAGCAGCTTCGACAAGCAGGCCGACGTGGCTTACATCACGTCGATCACAGGCAAGGAGCTCGAGGTCTACAATAACGGTAACGGTCTGGAAGTCAGTTTTGCCTACGACAAGAAAATCCCCTTGTTTGGCCCTGCCAGCCTGTTGATTGAATACGCCGGCACTACCGACAAACCGGGTGCCAAGAAACCGGCCAAGGATGGCGGCGCCTAAGCAAGAGCACATCGGATAAATATGGATTTGACGTTATTGCAAACCAGGCTGGGCCACACGTTCACGGATGCCGCCTTGCTGCAGCAAGCCTTGACGCACCGCAGCCACAGCAGTCTGCATAACGAGCGTCTCGAATTTCTCGGCGACTCCATCCTCAATTGCGTGGTCGCCTCGCTTTTGTTCGAGCGCTACAGCAAGATCGATGAAGGTGATCTGTCGCGTCTGCGCGCGAACCTGGTCAAGCAGCAATCCCTGTATGAAATCGCCCAGCGCCTGGAATTGTCGCAGTTCCTGCGCCTGGGTGAAGGCGAGCTGAAATCCGGCGGCTTCCGCCGGCCATCGATCCTGGCCGATACCCTGGAAGCGCTGTTCGGCGCGATTTTCCTCGATGCCGGTTTTGACATGGCGCGCAAGGTCATCCGTTCGCTGTATATTCCGATCCTCGATACAGTCGATCCCAAGACCCTGGGCAAGGATGCCAAGACCCTGTTGCAGGAATTCCTGCAAGGCAAAAAAATCGCGCTGCCGCAATACAATGTCGTGGCCACCCATGGCGCTGCGCACAACCAGGAATTCGAAATCGAATGCCTGGTGCCGAAACTGGAGATCCAGGTGTTCGGCAGCGGCGGCAGTCGCCGCGCCGGCGAGCAGGCCGCTGCCAAGCTGGCGCTGGAAGCGGTGCAGGCAGCGCTGGTGAAGGTCCCGGCAGCCGCCCGCAAGGCCCGGCCGCGCGCTTCGCAATTGAAATTGGCGGGCATTGCCACCATCCAGCCGGATGCGCCGCTGGATGAAGCATCCGCGCCGCAGGCAGTCGCAGCAGCCAAGCCTGTAGCCGATCCCGCAGCAAAAGAGCCCAAAGCGCCAAAGGCTGGCGCGAAACCTGCCAACAAAGAATCTGTCCAACCCGATGCGAGTCCCGTGCCAGCCGGTGCCACCCAAGCGAAAACTGAATGACCTCTACTGACGCATCTGCCGGATTCCGTTGCGGCTACATTGCCATCGTCGGCCGCCCCAACGTGGGCAAATCGACCCTGATGAACAAGCTGATTGGCGCCAAGGTGAGCATCACTTCGCGCAAGGCGCAAACGACGCGGCACCGCATCACCGGGATTCAGACCATAGAGGGCGCGCAGTTCGTGTATGTCGATACGCCCGGCTTCCAGACCCGCCATTCCAACGCCTTGAACAAGACGCTCAACAAGACCGTCACCAATACCCTGACGGCAGCCGACGTGGTCTTGTTCGTGGTCGAGGCCGGCATGTTTGGCGACGCCGACAAACAGGTGCTGGCGTTGATCCCGAAGAACGTGCCCTGCATCCTGGTGATCAACAAGGCCGATCATGTCAAGGACAAGGCTGTGCTGATGCCATTTGCCCAGCAGGTGGCGGCGCAGCGCGATTTCGTGGCCGTGGTGCCGGTGTCGGCCAAGCTGGGTTTCCAGCTTGAAGGCTTGCAGGAAGAAGTGCGCAAGATACTGCCGGAAAACCCGCCCATCTTTGGCGAAGACGATATCACCGACCGCAGCGAGAAATTCCTGGCGGCGGAAATCGTACGTGAAAAAGTCTTTCGTCTGGTGGGCGATGAATTACCCTACACCAGCACGGTGCTGATCGAAAAATTCGAGCAAGAGGGCGATCTGCGCCGCATCTTCGTCGCCATCCTGGTCGAGCGCGACAGCCACAAGTCCATGGTGATCGGGCAAAAAGGCGCCAGGCTCAAGGAAATCTCGACGCAGTCGCGCCTCGATATGGAAAGGCTGTTTGGCGGCCCGGTCTATCTGGAAATCTGGGTCAAGGTCAAATCCGGCTGGGCCGACAATGAAGCCGGCTTGCGCGCCTACGGTTACGAATAAGCCACCCCGGACACCTCTGCGATGGAACTGATCGCCGCCGAAAGGCGCCTGCGGGCGCCGGCCGAAAAGGACCACCGGGTGATGCAACAGCCCGGCTTCGTGCTGCACAGTTATCCCTACAAGGAAACCAGCCTGATCGTCGACGTGCTGTCGCGCGACCATGGCCGCATTGCGCTGGTGGCCAAGGGCGCCAAGCGCCCGCATTCGCAATTGCGCGGCGTGCTGCAGACCTTTCAGCCCTTGTCGCTGTCCTGGAGCGGCAAGGGCGAGATTCGCACCCTGACGGGCGCCGAGTGGGTGGGCGGCTTGCTGCCGCTGGAAAAGGCTGCGCTCCTGTGCGGCTTTTATCTCAATGAATTACTGCTCAAGTTCGTCGCCCGCGACGATCCCCATGCCGTGCTGTTTCAGCATTATGTCGCCACCCTGAACCAGTTGGCCCATGGCGAGCCTGCGGCTATCGTATTGCGCAAGTTCGAGCGCGCGCTGTTGAAGGAAACCGGCTTTTCCGGCGACTTCAGGCGTTGCACCGTCACCGGCGAGGCTGTTGTGCCGGAGCAGGGCTATGTGGTCGACCCGGAACGTGGCCCGCGCCCTGGCATGCCGGCCGACACCTGGCCGCTGGTGGCCGGCAAGACCCTGCTGGACATGGAAAAAGAAGATTATTCGGATGCGGTCACGCAAACGCAGAGCAAATTCCTGATGCGCCATCTGCTCTCGCACCACCTGGGCGGCAGCCAGCTGAACACGCGGCAGATACTGATCGACTTGATGCAGCTATAGAACATAACGACGACGATTCCACATGAGCTACCTCCAACCCGCCGGCCCGGCCATCGAACTGGGCGTGAACATCGACCACGTGGCGACGCTGCGCAATGCGCGCGGCACCGTCTATCCCGATCCCATCCGCGCCGCCTTGCTGGCCGAGGAAGCCGGCGCCGACGCGATCACCCTGCATCTGCGCGAAGACCGCCGCCATATCAAGGATGCCGACGTGCGCGCGCTGCGCCCGCAGCTGCTCACGCGCATGAACCTGGAAGCCGCGGTGACGGCGGAAATGCTGGATTTTGCCTGCGAGATCCTGCCGCAGGATGTCTGCCTGGTGCCGGAGCGCCGCGCCGAAGTGACCACCGAGGGCGGGCTCGACGTGGCCGGCCATTTCGCCCAGGTCAAGGCCGCGGTGGCGCAGTTACAAGCGGTGGGCATCCGCGTGAGCCTGTTCATCGACCCCGATGCGGCGCAGATCCAGGCGGCTGCAGAAGCCGGCGCACCGGTGATCGAATTGCATACCGGCCGCTACGCCGATGCGGCCAACGCGCAGGAGCAGCAAGCCGAGCTGGAGCGTATCCAGGCCGGCGTGCGCGCGGGTATCGGGCGTGGCCTGAAGGTCAATGCTGGTCACGGCTTGCATTACACGAATGTGCAGGCGATTGCCGCCATTCCCGGCATTTATGAGCTCAACATCGGCCATGCAATCGTCGCGCAGGCAGTATTCGACGGCTGGCGCAAAGCCGTCGCCGACATGAAGGCGATCATGCTGCAAGCCCGGCTGGCCGCATTGAAATGATCTACGGCATCGGCACCGACATCATCCAGATCTCGCGCATCGAGGCGGCGCTGGCGCGCCATGGCGAGCGCTTCGCCGAAAAAGTGCTGGGGCCGCAGGAACTGGAAAAATACCGCCGCAGGAAAGACAAGGTCGCGGTGCGCGGCCTGCGTTTCCTGGCCACGCGCTTCGCCGCCAAGGAAGCATTTTCCAAGGCGATCGGACTGGGCCTGCGCATGCCCATGACGTGGCGCGCGCTGCAAACCCTGAACGCGCCCAGCGGCAAACCCGTCCTGTTGGCCAGTGGGGCCTTGCAGGAATTCATGGAGCAAAATGGCTTGAGCGCGCAGGTGTCGATCACCGATGAAGCCGATTATGCAGTCGCATTCGTTATAGTGGAGAAAAACTGATGACAAAAAATTCCATCGCCGGCGGCCAGTCCGCCACGGCCCTGCCGCTCGGCCCGGTCATGCTCGACGTAGTCGGCACCACGCTCTCTGCAGACGATATCCGCCGCATCCGTCATCCGCTGACCGGCGGCGTGATCCTGTTTGCACGCAATTACACCGACCGCAAGCAGGTGACCGCGCTGGCGGCGGCCATCCATGCCGAGCGTCCGGGCGTGCTGATTGCCGTCGATCATGAGGGTGGGCGGGTGCAGCGCTTCAAGACTGACGGCTTCACCAAATTGCCGGCGATGCGACGCCTCGGCGAACTATGGGAAAAGGACGTGCTGGCAGCCACCAGGGCGGCCACGGCAGTGGGCTTCGTGCTGGCAGCAGAGTTGCGCGCCTGCGGCGTGGACCTGTCGTTTACCCCGGTGCTCGATCTGGATTACGGCCAGTCCGGCGTGATCGGCGACCGCGCCTTCCACCACGATCCGCGCGTGGTGACGCTGCTGGCCAAGAGCCTGAACCACGGTCTGGCGCTGGCCGGCATGGCCAACTGCGGCAAGCATTTCCCCGGCCACGGCTTTGCCGCTGCCGACTCGCACGTGGCCGTGCCGGTGGACGAACGCAGCTTCGAGGAAATCGTCGAGCAGGATGCCGCGCCTTATGGCTGGCTGGGCCTGAGCCTGGCGGGCGTGATGCCGGCCCACGTGATCTATCCGAAGGTGGACAAGCATCCGGCCGGCTTCTCGAAAAAATGGCTGACCCTGCTGCGCAAGGACATGGGATTCGAAGGCGTGATCTTCAGCGACGACTTGAGCATGGAGGGCGCCAGCGTTGCCGGCGGCGTGGTCGATGGCGCGCATGCCGCGCTCGCGGCTGGATGCGATATGGTCCTGATCTGCAATTCGCCTGACAAAGCCGACGAATTGCTCGCCGGTCTCAAGCTCAATGCCGGCCAGGCTGCCGATGCATCGGCGGCACGCATCGCTGCGCTGGCGCCGACCGCAGTTGCGCTCGACTGGGATGCGTTGCAAGGCGACGCGCGTTATCATGCCGCCAAAAAACTGGCGCTGTCGCTGGTCTGATCAAGATGCCGGGAGCGGGGGTGACAGGCGCGCGCAGGACTAGTCATGGATGAGAAGACGATGGCGGGCACACCGGCGGCATCAGCGGCAACTGGCGCCGCCGGTGCAACTGACTCGGTAGACATGCGCGCGGCGCTGCTGGAAACGGTCGCTGCCTTGCCGCACCTGCCCGGCGTCTATCGTTATTTCGACGCCGACGACAAGCTGCTGTATGTGGGCAAGGCGCGCGACCTCAGAAAGCGTGTCTCCAGTTACTTCCAGAAAAACCTCGCCAGCCCGCGCACCGCGTTGATGGTCGAGCGCATCGTGCGCCTGGAAACCACCGTCACGCGCAGCGAAGCCGAGGCGCTGCTGCTTGAAAATAATCTCATCAAGACCCAGCAGCCGCGCTACAACATCCTGTTCCGCGACGACAAGTCATATCCCTACCTGAAGCTCTCCGGCCATGCGTATCCGCGCATGGCGTATTATCGCGGCGCGGTGGACAAGAAGAGCCAGTACTTCGGTCCGTTCCCGAGCGCTTGGGCGGTCAAGGAATCGATGCAGATCCTGCAGAAGGTGTTCCTGCTGCGCACCTGCGAGGATAGCGTATTCGCCAATCGCACGCGGCCATGCCTCTTGCACCAGATCCACCGTTGCAGCGGGCCTTGCGTCAATTTCATCAGCCGCGAGGCCTACGCTGCCGATGTCGAACACGCTGCCCAGTTTCTGCGCGGACGCCAGAGCGAAGTCCTGGAAGCGCTGCAGGTGAAGATGCAGGCGTTTGCGGCTGAACTGAAGTTCGAGCAGGCGGCGGTAGTGCGCAACCAGATCAGCGCCTTGTCGCGCGTCTTGCACCAGCAAAGCATGGAAACCGGCGGCGATGCCGATATCGACATCATCGCGGTGGCAGTGCAGGGCGGGCGCGCCTGCGTCAATCTGGCGATGGTGCGTGGCGGCCGTCATCTGGGCGATCGCGCGTATTTCCCGACCCAGGTCGAGGGCGCACTGGCCGTCGGCGAGGAAGCCATCGAGGCCGAGGTGCTGAAGGCATTCCTGGCGCAGCATTACATCGATGCGTTCATCCCTTCCATCCTGGTCGTCAATGTCGAATTCGACCAGCCCGACCTGATGGTGGCGTTGATGGAGCAGTGCGGCCACCGCATCAGCGTGGTATTCCAGCCGCAGGGGCAGCGCCGCCAGTGGCTGGAAATGGCGCAGAAGGGCGCCGGGATTGCGTTGACGCGGCTGCTCTCGGAGCAAGGTTCGCAGCAGGCGCGCACGCGGGCTTTTGTCGAGGCGCTCGGCGTCGAGCGTGAAGACCTGGAAAACCTGCGCGTGGAATGCTTCGATATCAGCCACACGCAAGGCGAGGCGACGCAGGCGTCGTGCGTGGTGTTCCATCATCACGCCATGCAGAATGGCGAATACCGCCGCTACAACATCAATGACATCACCCCGGGCGACGATTACGCCGCCATGCGCCAGGTGCTGCTGCGCCGCTACGAAAAAGTCGCCAATGGCGACGGCGTCATGCCCGACGTGGTCCTGATCGACGGCGGCAAGGGCCAGGTCGAGATGGCGCGCCAGGTGTTTTCGGAACTCGGGCTGGACATCAGCCTGCTGGTCGGCGTGGCCAAGGGGGAAGGGCGCAAGGTCGGCCTGGAAACCCTGGTGTTCGCCGATGGCCGCGAACCGCAGGCGCTGGGCAAGGAATCGGCCGCCCTGATGCTGGTCGCGCAGATCCGCGACGAGGCCCACCGCTTCGCCATTACCGGCATGCGTGCCAAGCGCGCCAAGACGCGCCAGACCTCGCGCCTGGAAGAAATCGAGGGTATCGGCGCCAAGCGGCGCCAGAAGCTGCTGGCGCGCTTCGGCGGCTTGCGCGGCGTGGTCGATGCGAGCGTCGAGGACCTGGCCTCGGTTGAAGGCATTTCGCGCCAACTGGCCGAAGACATTTACCGGCAATTGCATTGACCGCAAGCGCGCAAATGCAATTACAATTCTGCCTATGCCTCTCAATTTCCCGATCCTGCTGACCTGGCTGCGCGTGGCGCTGATCCCGCTGGTGGTTGGCGTGTTTTATCTGTCGGACGCCTGGCTGCCGCCTTTCGACAAGCGCGTGGCCGCGACCATCATCTTCATCGTCGCTGCCGTCACCGACTGGTTCGATGGCTTCCTGGCGCGGCGCTGGAACCAGACCTCGGCTTTCGGTGCTTTCCTCGATCCTGTCGCCGACAAGCTGATGGTGGCGGGCGCCTTGCTGGTGCTGGTGCAGTTCCACAATGTTAATGCGGTGGTGGCCTTCATCATCATCGGCCGTGAAATCACCATTTCTGCGCTGCGCGAGTGGATGGCGCAGATTGGTGCTTCCAAATCGGTGGCGGTCAGCTCGATCGGCAAGATCAAGACCGCTGCGCAAATGACAGCGATTCCGATGTTGCTGTTCAACGGCATGCTGCCGGGGGCGATCGACACTTATTTCTGGGGCACGCTGCTGCTGAATGTCGCCGCTATCCTTACCGTGTGGTCGATGCTGTATTACCTGCGCAAGGCCTGGCCACTGATCAAGGAGCGCGGTTAAGCGCTTCATTCCAGTGTGGGGTGCTTGACAGTTTTCCCCAATGCTCTATAATGCTTTCCTGTCGTCGCGATGCAACGACAATGCGGGAGTAGCTCAGTTGGTAGAGCGCAACCTTGCCAAGGTTGAGGTCGAGAGTTCGAGACTCTTCTCCCGCTCCAGAATCTGGAGGGAAGCTAACCACGCTTCCCTTTTTATTTCGAGACGGTTTGGCGGTTAGTGGCATGCGCTTGCATGTCCGGGAAAAATCACCGTAACCAGCAAGGCGATGAAGTTAATGTAGTGTAGTTGTTGCGGTAACGATGCGGGAGTAGCTCAGTTGGTAGAGCGCAACCTTGCCAAGGTTGAGGTCGAGAGTTCGAGACTCTTCTCCCGCTCCATCCTTTCCGTGCACAGCAGCTTTTGGAATTCGCGGTTACAATACGCACCCATGGCGGGGTAGCAAAGTGGTTATGCAGCGGCCTGCAAAGCCGTTTACGCCGGTTCGATCCCGACCCCCGCCTCCATATAATCAAAGACTTAGCTCATCTCAGCTGGGTTCAAAACAGGTTCGTGCCACTCCGCTAGTGTGGCATGCCACACCTGAAACGGCCAATTTGCCGTTGACACGACATCGGTCGTCGACAAAAATTAACCACATGTCGACGATCAAGCAACGTGCCAATGGCACCTTCCAGTTACGCGTCTCCAGCAAGCTTTTGCCCAAGCCGCTGTACGCCACCTTTGACTCCCCCGAACAAGCGCAAGCTTATGGCATCCAGCTTGAAGGATTGCTGGCGCAGGGTGTCGTGCCCACTTCTCTGCTGGAACGCTCGAAAGCCGGGCAGGAAATCTGGACCGTCTCGCGCTGTATCGCTGAATATCTTCGCGCCAATTCCGTCCCGGTATCCGATATCAAGCTGCTTGATACCCTGCGCCCGCTATTGGCGGGCGCCGGCACCGGCCACTTGAATTACGATTGGGCCGAAGCCTGGGTGCGCCAAATGAAGCGTGAACAGGTGCTTGCGCCATCAACGATCCGTCATCGTCATGGCGCGCTAGCGCGATGCTTTGACTGGATGGTGCGCAAGCACCCGGGCGTCATGGCGCAAAATCCGCTGCGCCTGCTCAAGCGCGGGTTTGCGACGTATACGGAAGAGGACCGCAAGATCGTGATCGCGGCCGGCAAGCAGCCGAAGTTCGATACGGAACGTGACCGGCGGCTCGAGCCCGAAGAAGAGGCTCGGATCATGGGCGTGCTTGAGCCGCTACCCAATGAAAAGATGTTTTTTCTGCTGGCGCTCGAAACGGCCATGCGCATGCGCGAATGCTATACGCTCGACATCGACCAGGTCAGTCTCCGGAAAAAGACGATCCATCTCGACCGCACGAAGAATGGCGACAGTCGCCAGGTGCCGCTTTCAAGCGTCGCCGTGGCGCTCCTGGACGAATTCCTGGAAGCGCAGGCCGACAACATCAACCAGCGCAAGCGTCGGCTCTTCCCTTATTGGAATGGCCGGCTGGATGAATATACGCTCGACACGGCGACGAGCGACTTGTCGCGGACGTTTCGCCAGCTTTTCCTGGAAGCCAAAGTCGTCAATCTGCATTTCCATGATCTGCGGCATGAAGCCACCTGCCGGCTTTATGAAAAGACGCATCTGTCCGATCTCCTGGTCGCGAAAATCACGGGGCATCGGGATAGCCGGATGCTCAAGCGCTATGCCAGCTTGCGCGGCAGCGATCTGGCGGCTCATCTCTGGTGAGGGTGGGGCAGGGATTGTGGGGACAGTGCAGGTAATACCGGTAATGCCGTGCGACGGCCATTGTGCGGTTTGCTGACAATCACCGCACCTGCTGCTTGTGAAGCATGTTGCCGTCGCCGTGCTTCGGTGTCCCGGGCGATTTGTTCTTTCAGAAACGCCATCACATCTTCCCGCAAAAATACCCAAGATTTGCCGATGCGCGTGCCCGGCAGTTCGCCCTTGCGGGCGAGTTGCATGATCGTGCCGGCTTCAACGCGCAGCAAAGCAGCCGTTTCGACGGCGTCCAGGATTTCAGGGGATAACATGGCGATTCACCACCCGGCTTCATGGCAGCGATGCCAAAGTTTTTTGATGAAACGGCAGTGTGGCATTATGTCGTTGCGAATGGTGTAATGGGATTGCGGTATGGTCATGATGAATCCTGGTGAGCGGTGGTTGAAATCGAGAATGTGATCAGGCCTTGAAGTCGGTTTGCAAGGCAGGAAGAGCCATATGGTCGCAAAGCGCCATGACTAAAACATCCTTGCGCTGGCACCGAAGAAAAACGTGAACGCTCGAATGGCGTGCGGCGCGTAATGGACAACGGCCGCGCGATGGACGATCAGGTGATGCGCCTGGTGGCCATCAATGAGGCAGGGACGGCAACTTGCCTGTTACCCAATGGTGGGCAAGCAAGCACGCAATGAATTTTGCCCTTGCAGGCAAGGCAGCAGAGGAGGGCAGGTCACGACTGCGACGCCGGAACGCAGCTTGCGCGATGCCGGATGCAGAAGCGTTTGCCATTCCAACGCGTCTGCATGCAAGTTAAAAATAATGAAAATACCGTTATGGCGCAAGCATGCCTGACTGATTTTCATCCGCAAGCGGTCGTGATGAGACGATTTTCGTGTGGAAGATCCTCAGGGGAATTCGAAGCAAGATACAAATATTCAGCTGAATTGCCCCGGCTTTCTTAGACATTAACAAGCCTCTCGAAATCTTGTTTCTCGTAGTTTGCCGATCTTTCCTGGTTAGGCTTTGTCGTCTCGGTTTTGTTGATGATCGTCGCCACTAAATCCAGGTGCACTGCTCAAATCGAGCCTTACGACGACTCAAGAATCATGTCTTCTTAGCACCCGACACGAAGAGGTCCATTCCTATTTTTTCAAACTCCTCTCGTGGATATTTGTGATTAACAACAAGGAGCTCACCGCGCTGCCATGCAGCCATGTTGTAGCCAAGGTTGGTGAGTTCATTAATCTCGTCCGAGGTAAGAAGGAGCTCGCCAGGGCGCAGATGTGCCAGCATATTCGCCGGGCCGGCTGCCATTTTTTTGAATTCAAAGGCAGAGCCCGAAAGCCGCAATACATTCTTTTTGAATAAAAGGTCGTTTCTATACCAGTCGACCAACTGATCATAGGTCATGATCGTTATACCTAGTTCCTGCTGTATTGTCCGGAAATCTAGTTTCCGTGCCTCAGTCAGGTTCTTATTGGTCGAGCGGCCAATAATCAGCTGGAAGTGGTATTCAATAGGATTGAGCCGCATTCCAGGCGGTTGTATGAGTGGGCGCAGGCGAGTATCAACCTCGTCGCGACGATTTGTTAAAAATTGCTTCCAACTTCTGACTTGATCAATCGCCGCATTGAACTGTGAACTTTTGGAAACTTTTTTGGTGGATGAGTTGTACAGTTCCTTTTCAGGGACTTCCAACTCAACAAACGTAATACGCCATGTGTCCGAGCTTTTGGTAATGTATGTATAGTCCGTTATGAACTCCGTTCCTAATGGGAACTTTGATATGATGGACTTAAAATGTAGCTGATGATTCAGCCGATTCGGCGTCGGAATCAGCTCTGTATGTTCCTCCAGGAAATCCTGAACAACCTGTTCCTTCTGCCGACCAACTGGCGGCGGCGAGTCCAACATCGATAAATACTTTGCTACTAAGGTTTCGTCATACATACAGATAACTCTATAGAGGTTAAAAACTACTCCAAGTCAGGAAACGCGCTAGGGTCTGGCTCGCACTGGCTCAGTGGGCTCATTTCTTTGCTCGCCACCGTCTCCCGATCACTCCGCCGCGATTGCTGATCATTGACGCCGCCAGCAGCAATTGTGCAAAGCAGCCTCGGATTATCGATCCACTTTTATTTAGCGTTGACCTGGGCTAACTTCGCCAGTGCCTTTTCCACCATTGGTAATATGTCTGCGCTTACTTTCCCCATCAAATCAGCCTTCAGCAACGCACGCTCGTCTTCTAACTTGATTACTAAATCTGGCTTGAAAGCGTCACTCTCTTCTTCCGCACAAAGTATGACTTGGGCTTGTGAGGGAGTCTTTCCGGCTAGCAGCGCCATGAGCCGTTCGAGATTCTTACGGTCCTGCGCATTTTGATTTGGTGAATCAATCACGATAGGGCTGGGTAACTGACCTTCCTTGTTTTTCATGGTTGCCCATAGGGCGCTGTAGTACGCCACAACCGACCGCGGCCCAGGGCTACCTGAAAGGGAAGGACGTTTATTAAGCTTCCATTTATCGATCTCGTCAAAGGGATCGACGCCGGCCAAAACGAGCATTTCCCTAAAACTTTCTCTGAAAAGCTTTAAAGGCGCATTGGAATCGTAATCCTTCATCAAAGTCGCGAGATCCAGCTTTAAATCCTCTTTCTTTTCAATGGCTTTGGCGATATCTTTTTGGACTGTAGCAATCTCACTGTCCAATGCACTATCCGCAGCGTCCGCGCTGTAGCTTTTGACAACATCTTCAAACGTTAGACGACCGCGTTTTGCGGCAAGCAGTCCAGAGATCTGGATATATTGTTGCTTGAGAGCGGATGCCTCCCTTCGCAAGCGAAATAGCCTGTCGTTAACGGATGATAGATTCTGCTGCAATAACTCTTTCATTCGGTAGAGTTCGCGAGCATCCTCTGCTAAGTCCAGATAGGTATGGAATGATGCATCATGCTCTGCGTGGCACGTCGGACATCTGAAGGTCTCTCCTTCGACGGTAGCAAGGGCGACACTTTTAAAATCCGCTTCATGCTCTCGAAGTGCGGCTTCCGACAGACGGATTTGATCCGCGAGTTGGCGGGCGAGCTCTTGAGATTCGACTATGTCAAAGCGCAGCTTTTCTTGTTTGGCACCCAGCTCAGTTGCCTGGCGTGTTAGTTCGTGGACTTCATGTTCAAAACCTGCAGACGTCAGTTTGACAGAGGATGCTCGCAAAGTGCGCCGCAATCGCTGCCGTGTCCGTTGCAGTGTTTTCGCCTCGACTTCCAACTCAACTAACCTGGACTGCGATTTACGCTCCTTACCTTTCAGTTCGAAATATTCGACCGGTCGTACTTGCGCAAAGTATTCGAGCGTATGTGGTAAGGCATTTGCATCAAACTGCTTTATGCTTTTAAATGTCTCCCACTGGCCAAAAAATGAGCCATCCTGGTTCATGTAAAAGGGCATGAAAAACATGGAGGGCGTCGCGGTTCGAAATCGCTCTTCGCGATCCATCAGCTGTAGCTTGAATCCTACCGCCGAGGCAAACAAATCATTCCATTCCGAACTGCTTGTCGTCACACCTAAGAGCGACTGGCCTAAGTAAAGCGCTTTGAGGTCACCCTTGCGAATGGAAACGAAATCGTGGTCGCCTACTGAAAAGTCGACGGCGACGATAGCGTCGTAATCCCAACTGCGCAAATCACCAGTTGGCTCTGTATCAAATGCCCGGAAGAGGGATTTGATAATTGTCGACTTCCCCGTCGAGTTGTCCCCTAGGAAGAGCGTCTTCCGCGGGTTGAACGGGAACTCGATTGCCTTCTGTTCCTGTTCTGAGCAAATCCTTATTTTTTTGAATCGCAAGCTTTGCATTGGTATTCTTTCTTATTGCTCGTAATATCAGGCGTACATTTGGCTTGTCCATGCTTGAACCATTAGGTAGATTGCGAGCGCTTTGATCTGTGCAGGTGTATGGTCTGTCAACTGATGTGTGAGAAGTTCGAATAGGACGTTATATTCCTGCTCTTCCGTCCAGGCTTCATGTTCGGCCTGGGTACTAACTGCCAGTACGTCATTAAGCTCCAGACCAGGAGTTGTAAGCTCGCCCTGCGTCAACTTCAAGCGTGCGAGGCCAGTAAGCTCTGCTTGAACCCGCATCGTTTCACGTGGATGCCATTGTTGGTTATGGCTCAGCGTCTTCAACAGATCTTCGCGTTGTTTTTGCCGGTCAGGGAGCAGCTGCAATGCAGCCAGATCTGTATCAAACTGTTTTTTCGAATACCCACGCTTGGCTACTAGTTCCTCCCAAGTCGTGCACTGTGATGTATGCCTGGAGGCGGTCGCCAACTTGGCAAATAAGGCATCGACAAAAGAATCGGCTTGGGCTGCGTGCGTTTCGCTGAGTTCTTTCAGAAACCCGTGTGCTGAGCCAATGATGTGCCTGCGCATGTCGTTCACTTCAATCGGCACATACCGTAGACCTACCCTGTCAAGGGGTGTATCGGCTGGCGCTATTCCGTGCAACTCAGCTGCATAGTCGCCGAAATGCGTACGCCGCACTTCGGTAAGCTCTTCAAGCGACAGATAATCAAGCGATAAAGCCGTCCCGCCAGCATCGACATCAACTTTATAACGGGCGTTAGAGATGAACTCTGCTTTTGCATCAAGTTGCTTAAAGGCGAGAACTGATTTGAGCAGCTTGGCCAGTGGGGAATCTGACTTGATTTTCGTCCCCTTGATTGTCAGTCCGGCGAGGGCATTCAGGTCCCAAGGACTGTTCTCCCTTTTCTTCAGCTGATAAAGAGTAATTTCGAACGGCGCGTCGGAAGCATTGAATAGCGCTATGTCCTGCACATACTCAAGCACAAAAAGAAAGTCATTTGCTCCGACTTTACTTAAACGCAGCAGCTCATGAATGAGCCAGAAGCGCGCAAAATCATTGCCTTTATTGCCATGAGCACCGCCGTACTCATGCAAATCGTTATTTCCCTCGATTTGGCAGATTTCATCGATTGCCTTGGGTTTTACCATTGCCGCCCCTGGATTTTTACTTTTAGGCAATCATAATGCAAAGCTCAGGCGTCGTGTCTCCCATATTTATGGGATATAAGAGATCAATATTAAAAACGGCGAAAAATATTAATATTTGCGTTGTGCAATAAAATAGCCTTTCGCAGCTTCGTTACACATGCCCTTGATCCCACCTAGCTGCTAAAAATATTCAGAGCAACGACCCTCAAATGTACCCATAATATTAAGATGGACCTGAAATTTTGCACATTTTTTAGGCAGATGCGGAAAACTTCAACTTATGCGTAAATCAATGGTGGAAATTTCGCTTTATAGGGTCTTTTGATCTCACCATATGGGGACGGCGACGACGTAAGTCATAGATTTTAATTAGTTGAAAATTTCACGTTATGCGTCAACCCACAGTACTGGCAACCAATTGGGACTATTGCTGAATAAGAGAGCGAACCGATTTCGGATAGGATTGGGAATCAGCTATAGCATGAGTGTAATTTATTTCTAATTATGCAATATGTTCCGTTTGCACTTCATTTATTTGCTTTTGACGAAAAAATGGAACATACTGCGCACCTATGCGCACCGACACTCATAGCCATCGTCTGCTCCATCTGCTACGGCAGAAGGGTGTACTGCGTCCCAAGGAACTGGACGATGTCGGCATCCCGCGCGTTTATCTCACGCGCCTGACAGCCAGCGGGCTACTGGAAAAAGCAGGGCGTGGTCTTTACCGCCTTCCCGACAGTTCATTTACTGAGTACGAAGGCATGACGATGGTCGCCCGTCGGGCACCCCAGGCGGTGTTTTGCCTGCTCACGGCACTGCAATTTCACGAATTGACAACCCAGTTACCAAGGCAAGTCTGGATCGCCATGCCACGCGGCAGCCATGCTCCGATAATGGATTATCCACCAGTAAAAATGGTGCAATTTTCCGGACCCGCATATCTCGAGGGGATTGAAATCCATGAAAGGGACCAGGTGCCACTGCGCGTCTATGGCATCGCCAAAACGATCGCCGACTGCTTCAAATACCGCAACAAGATCGGTCTCGATGTCGCTATCGAAGCGCTCAGGGATGCCCGTGCCCGCCAGAAGATCAGTGCCGACGAACTCTGGCATTACGCCAAGGTCTGCCGGGTCGCCAATGTGATGCGCCCGTACCTGGAGGCGCTGGCATGAAAAAGGATCTTGCCGCATCCATCCGGGCACGCCTGCTGGCGCTGGCCAAGGCGCAAGGTGTGGATTTCAACCAGATCCTGATCCGCTTTGCCCTGGAGCGCTTACTGTATCGGTTGAGCGCATCCGAGCATGCCGAACGCTTCCTGCTGAAAGGCGCCTTGCTTTTTACGCTGTGGTACGACATGCCGCACCGGCCCACGCGGGATGCGGACTTGCTCGGCTTTGGCCCAAGTGACCTGGAATCAATCGCCCAGACCTTTCGTGACATCGTGGACGTTCAGGTCGAGGACGGCATCATCTTTGACAGCGCCTCGATCAGCGTCGAGGAAATTCGCAAGGATGCGGCCTATGCCGGTGCACGTGTGCTGATTTCTGCCGAGATTGCCAACGCGCGCTGCAAGACGCAGGTCGACATTGGTTTTGGTGATGCCGTAACGCCTGGCGTGGTGCAGTCCGTCTATCCGGTGCTGATTGAGGACTTGCCGGCGCCGCGGCTGCGTACCTATCCCGTTTATACGGTCATTGCTGAAAAGCTGCATGCCATTGTTTTGCTGGGCATGACCAACACCCGCCTGAAGGACTATCTCGATCTCTGGGTGCTGCTCGATCGGGAAACGTTGAATAGTCATACGCTGGCACGGGCCATTGCCGCCACGTTCGAGCGACGCGGGCTGGCCCTCCCGGATAGCCTACCGATTGGCCTGACCGTTGAATTTGCCATGGATGCGTCGCGGCAAGCGTTGTGGCGTGCCTTCCTCAACAAAAATGATATGGCGTTGATTCCCTTGTTGGACGTCGTTACAAAACTGCGGGAGACATTGGGAAGCGCAATCGCTCAAGCCTCGCAGAATGCGGATGAAGCAGGCAAGCCTAGGAGTTAGCGTAGCTGAAAGCGCTGCTGAGCAAGGAAGTGTTCCAGTAGCTGCAACAGGCTTGCATCCGTTTGGGCAGAAAAGGCGCCAAAGCCTGCCTGATGCGGTCCAAAATCGTAGGTCTTTAGTCCCCAGCTCTGCTGTGCCACCTCATCCAAGGTGCCGATGGCATCAATCAAACCGATTTCCTTTGCCTCCAGACCACCCCAGACTTCGCCGCTACCGTAATCAACTCCCGGCTTTAACGCCGCACCGCGCGCGGCCTTGAGTTCATTGACAAAGGTTTGGCCCATCTGGCCAACAAGCTTCTGGGCTTTGGCATCCATCTCGGGGGAGACAGGCGTGAAGGGATTCAGGAAAGACTTCATTTTGCCGGAAGCGTAAACGCGCTGGGTTACCTTGACGCTTCCTATTGCGCGATGCAGCTCCCATGGCGTCATGATGGCGCCAATCGACCCGACCAGGCTGTACTTGCCGGCAACGATTTTATCGGCATGCAGCGCAATCAGATAGGCCGCTGAGGCGCCAAGGTTATTGATGACGGCAACGACGGGTTTGTCATATTTTTTCTTCAAGGAGGCAAGCGCATTGTTGATGCGCTCGGATTCGACCGGCGCGCCGCCCGGGCTGTCGATCGACAGGATCACCGCTTTCACGTTGGCATTGGCAAAGGCCTTTTCCAGGGCGGGAATGATTCTGTCGGCGGAAGACTGGGACGAGGAAGAAATCTGCCCGTCGATACGGACCACCCCGACCACATCGCCGAAAGGTCCCCAGCGAAACCCCGACGAGCTGAGGAAAAATGAAAAATAGAGGAGGCCGAGGATGAGCGGCGCCACAAAGAACACGCCTTGAAAGAACATTTTCCAGCGCCGTTCTACCTGACGCTCGGATGCCGCCAGATGGTGTTCGGCCTGTAGCGCCAGGCGCTGTTCACGCATTTCGCGGATCAATTGCAGCAACACGGCCTCGTTTTGCGGCGGCACAGGTGGCAGGTCTTGCAGAAGGGAAGTGTGCTGTTCGACTGCCTTTTCATCCTGGATCATTGGCGGCTCCGTGATCGCGAAAAGCAAAGAAATAAGTTCACCGTTTTACTTGGGTCCATTCCGTCACGGTACTGATCGACCAGGGTGTGCGCCATCCGAAATGCCGAGGATTATTCCGGGCATTCGGCATTGGCGCGTCCTGCCTGCGTGCCGGACCAATGTAGGACTATGATCTTGCGCAAGCCAATGCCTCTGCCCTGTGGCGGAATGTAGAATTATTGCTAATTTGTATTGACGGCAAGGGCGCAACGTAGCGTACTCTCTGGGAGGATCAGGAAATGGTTTTCTTCGCCATTGGCATTGCAATGGGAATTGGCGCCATGCTCGGCGTCTTTACTTCAATCCAGGAAGGCCTCGGGTTGATGCTGGTCATGGGAGTGATCGGCGCCACATTTGCTGGCGCCATCGCCGGTGGGCTGTGTGCCGTGGTGCAGGCGGTTAGGCGACTACCACCAGAAATCCATTGGCAAGACCGCTTTGTCGGGACCGCGCTGGAAGTTGATGCCGATATCCAGTCTGCTCAGTTGATGGACATGGCAAAAAAATGGTCAGATGAAAAGGAACGATTCCCTTCAGTAGGAGATCCAGATCCCATCTCAAAATCAATAACAGGTTGGCGGGATGCCGCGGATATGGTCCGAAATAAAGATATTTTTTAGATCAAGTTGCAAATCTCTTTCTCTTTATTTATTTTTCTTCTTCAAAAGGTCTTTAACAACTTCCTTGGTATTGTCGACGGTGTTGCCGCCGTCCTCGACCACTTGTTTCCCCGTCTGCTTCATCAGCGACTTGGTGGACGACAAAGTCCCGTCCGGGGTGGTGACGATTTCTGCCTTTTGATCGAAACGGGTCCGTACCGATGCGCCATGCTCCTGCAAGGACGCTCCTTCCTTTGCCACATGTTCACGCACGCTGGATAACCCGCCAGTGGCCGGTTGTTCCTGGGCCGGGGCGTGCGGTATGGGCGCCGGCTTACTTGTGACCTGGACGCGGTTGGCCTGGTCGCGGGCCTGGATTGCCGGATTGAGCGCGGGATCGTTTGCATGCGCCGTGTGCCGGTCTTTCACTTCCGCAAACGAAACCGGTATCGCCGTGCCGTCCGAGAAGATGCGATTGGGCCGCAGGGCCTGACGGGCCAGTTCGCTATCCAGCAGGACAAATGCCGACGCGCTGTCGCCGCCATACTGCTCCGAATAGCGCAGGAACATGGCAAGGTTATGGGGATCCTGGGCCATGTCGATCGAGATGGTTTCGCCGCGCTCGCGCGCATATGAAAGGCGCTCGGCAAGCGCCGTGCGTTCGCCAAAGCTCGCCTGGGCGCGTTGGGCGCGTGACGTGGTGCTGGCCAGTCTGGCGGACAAGTCGCTGGCTTCGCGATTGTCGGACGACACTGCCTGGAGCCAGCCATGGTCCCGGCTGACGCGGTCGCCAAATTTCTTGAACTCCGATATTTGATCTTGCGTTAGATTGTTTAGAACTTTTTGCTGATCGGCTGACAGCCCCGATGAATAGGATTTACCTGCACTAGCATTGGCCTGCAAACCGGCCTTGACTGGCGAGAAACCAGGCGTGCTCACACCCAGGTGCCCTGAAGCGCCGAAGGCGATTTGGGCCACCTGTTGCTGGCTCATACCGGTGCGCTCTGATACTCCCTTTGTTATTTGATCCAAGCGGTCGAGGCTGGAACCGATTTCTTCGAAGCGGCTGCTGTTGCTGCCGCTGGAAGTACGCACGGACTGAAGCCTGGCCGTGCCCTTGCTGAAGACGTCCGCCAGCATGGCAGAGCGCTCGGTATTGGCTGCCACCAGGTCGCTGCGGGCGGCTTCGGCGGACTGGTTGGCCTCGGCCACATCCTGCTCCGAGACTTTCATCGACACGACGCGTGAGGCGAAGCCTTGGTTCCTCAACATGCTGACCGCAGTGCGGCCAGTGAGGCTGTTGGTGGAGACAGTGTTGCCGGTCATGTCGCTTTGCAGGCTCCCCATGAAGGCGGAGGTGCGGTTGGGCGCCAGCTGCATCTGGTCCATGGCGACATTGCCCATGCTGACATTGCCCACAGCCGACGCGCCCGTGGCCATGGCGGCCGTCGATTGCAGCCCGGAGAGTCCCCCCACCACAGTGTTACCCAGGTTTTCCATGCGCTTCAAGGCAGCCCAGGCGATGAAAGGGATACTGATGGTGAGGTATCCTACCACCGCTTCCGAGGAAATGGCATTGGCGTAGATGGAGGATGCCGTCTGCAGCGACAGCGCCTTCAAGCCGCCGCCCACATTGGCCGCGGCGGCCAGTTCGGACGCGGCATACATGCTTGCCATGTAATTGAGGATGGCGTACAGGGGCGGCCACAACTGGATCCAGATGAGCACGGCAATATAGTTTTTCAGCGCCATCACGGTTTCCCGGCCGCCGGTCAGAAACAGCAGCAGCACCATGATCGGAAAAATCGCATACGCCAGGGCTTCGACGACATTGCGCACCACCGGCAGGGCTTGTTCGGCAATCTTGCCGCTATTGATCCAGGCCGCATTGGTTTGCGCAATCGCCTGGGCGCGACCCACTGCCAGGACCATCGAGGCCGGATCGTTGGTCTTTTGTCCGATCAATTGACTCGTGTCGTTGACCGCATTGATGACGGCATTCTGGCGGATGATATCTGCGGCCGAGGCGGCAGCATTGGCGATATTGTTTTTCAAATAGGCTTGCTGGATTTGCGCGGCAATCACGCCAGCGGCCGCAGCACCGGGCAGGGTGGGGTTCATTTGCGTAGCCAGTTTGCCCTGGATGAAGCTGATTTGCGCTGGTATGCGCAGATTCAGGTCGTTGTAGACGTTTGGACAGGTGTCGGTGCTGACAGCGCCGCCGCTGCTGGTGAGCGTGGTAAAGCGGGCCGGGTTTGGCGTCGCCATCAAACCCCAGACATCGTCGGCACGGGCAAATACGGTCGGGTCGAGCGTGCCGTCGATCAAGTCATACATGGTGCAGTTGTGGATGAAATTGACCAGGTCGGTGCGGAAATTCGGATCCTGAAATACCACCTTGCCGGTTTCCCGGATCAGGCGGTTACCGAACATCAAGCCATTCTTTTGGTATGTCAGTTCACTCGGCAAATTCGGGTTGCCGGGGATGACCTGGAACGCGGTTTCGAACAATTCCGTCAGCGTATTGCCGATCGTGCTGGTCAAGCCGCCAAACAAGGCAATGCCAAAGGGGACATTGTCCACCACCTTCACCGGTGCACCGCCGGTCTTGTCGACAATGCCGACCGTCACCCGTGGCACGAACAGGATGGAATACACCAGCACCACTGACGCCAGCCATTGCCAGCCCTGCAGCTTGTGCGGCGCAAAGGCGTAGGCGAGCAGGGCGGCGATGAAGCCGCAAAAGGTGACAGCTGCGATGGCGCTCAAATACGTGTCGGAGCCGCGGATTGCGGCAATGGCATTGAAGATGCCAAACAGGCTGTCCGAATTTTGGTAGGCATAGATTTCCCACATGCGATGACCTCGCTGGCTCTGGTGACGTTCACTTACCCGTATAGGCCGCCTGCTGGCCCAGCATGTCCATGACGTGTTGCGGCATGCTGCTGCGCAGTTGCCGCTCCAGCTGTTCCAGGTGCGACGCCACCGCCCTGAAGGAGCCAACTTTCTGATACAACAGGTTCTTTTCCTGGGCGAGCTGCAAGAGCAGGGCTTGCGCCCGCTTGCGGATGTCGGCTGATTGCGTGCGCTGGGTATTGGTCAGCAGATAATCCTTGTCCAGTGCCGCCATGCCGATGCGCAGATTGCGCTCCAGGAAGACGTAGGCATAGTCGGCGGCGATGACATCGCGGTATTGCGCAATCAGGCTGTCAGCCAGGCCCGAGCCGGGAATGGTGGCGCCGATCGACAGCATCTTGTAGACGGGTTCTGTCGTTTGATTGACGAAGCCGACTTCCACGGAATTGTTGGGGATAGCGGTGCGCGTGGCAATTTTTGTGGCGATCGAGCGCATCATGGTCTCCACCTTCATCGTGAAAGGCGTATGGACGTAGGTGGTGTCGAGCGTGACGACATCACACTCCACATAGTTATTGCACTTAAGCAGATGCTGCGTGACGTTGCCGGCATTGGCATTCGCCTGGCCATACAGCAGGTGGGCAATCGAAGTCATGGTCGGCGCAAACGTTGCCGGCGCTTGGGCGGCTTCTTCCGGATAGAACATCACAGTGCCGACCAGGCTCATGATGAGTTCGCGTTCCTGGTCATCCAGATATGCGCTGCTTAACTGCAGCGCCTTCCAGGTCAGGTTGCCGACGAAGGGCGCCTTGTTTTTGATATTGGGGTCGGCGGAAGCGCGCGCGGTGGCCAGGATGCCGGCGCGGTCGTTGGCGCAGCGGCGGCGGGCGGCGTCGCGGTCGGTCTCCAGCCCCATCTCGATGGCAAGGTCCGCGCAGGTTTCCTGGCTGCTGTAGCCGACGGCATCGGCCGCCGTGCTGACGATGGCCTTGGCGGTTTCACAGGAATTGATGCGGGCATTGTTGATCCAGGTTTCCAGTCCCTTTGCCCATTTGGTGAGTCCCCCCAAGAGGGGAGAGACGGCTTCCAGCGCGAGCTGGAAGGCAATGCCGGGCAAGGCAGCGGTAATGTTTTTGAGCATGTTCTTGAACTCGGTGGCGGAGATATGCGAGAACGAGCCGCCGAAGACGTCGATGCCGCCGCAACCGGCTTTGGCGCTGGGAAATTGGATTGCCGCCAGCTGGTAGACCTTGTTGGGTGCGCGCATGAAGAGATTGCCGCCGGTATAGGTATTGAAGGTCTGGCCGCGGAAGGCGCCGGGCGCGGTGTAGTTGCCGACTGCGCCGAGATTGTTGAACATGTTGTCGACTTCGGCATTCAGGTCGCCGGCACGCGAGCAGAGTGGGACCAGGACGAGGCACCAGGCGATGACGAACACGACTGTTCGCGGCAAGATGGAAATACGCATGGGCATTCTCCTAACGCAGCGTGAAAGGTTGGGGGCGGATAGGAACCGTTGCCTCGGCGACGGGCGTCGCGGCCATGGCGATGCGCTCTAACAACTGGGATTCGGAGAGGACGCCAAAACCGATCGGTGCAATCTTGCCGGCGAAAGGCTGTGCCAGGAATACCGCCGGCACTTGCGTCACCTGCAAGGTGCGGGCGATGCCGTTGTCGGGCCTGGGAGCGGGAAAGCCCGGGATGCCGCTACCGTCGAGGCTGATGGGTACCACCGCAATCCCGTACCTGGCCTGGAAGGCTTCCAGCGTTGGCGCAAAGGCATGGCAATAGGGACAGTCGCTGCGAAAGAAAAAGAACAGCACATGGTCGCGCCCGAGCTGGGTAATCGAACGGGTGCGCCCCTGCATCTGGTCCTGCTCATACACTTCCAGCGCCTTGGCATTGACCGGGCGGCCGTGCAATGTCGGATCGAGTTCCGGCGTGGCCCACGCCACGCGCTGGGCAACGTCAGCAAAGAGCGACGCCTGGCCAACTACCCTGGACTCCAGTGCCATGTAGCGGCGCACATTGGATTCGGTCGGACGCATGATGGCGATATTGCGGGTTTCTTCCAGCCTTTTCTGCAATTGCTCGAACTCGACGAGTTCCGGGGCTTTCGGCGTTGCCGCAGGGGCAGGACCGGGCTTCGAGCTTGCCGGAGCCGTCCTGGCGGCGGCTGGTTCGTCTTGCGGATCTTCATAAAAATGCCAGCCGCGCCAGTTGTCGGACCAGTAGCCGGGCGCAGCTGCCACCCTGTGGCCGGGTTCCTGGGACAACGCGGCGGCCGGTAGTAAGGCCAAAAGGCAGCAGAGGAGCGCGGGCGCGATAAAGGCAGGGGACATGACTAGCGTTCCTCACAGCAGGGATTTCGGCGGCAAGCCGTCGCGGCAATAATTGATGCCGATATCGAGTGTCTGCTTTCTCGGGGCGGCGGCCCCCGGCAAGACCACGCCTTCCTGCCAGATCGCCACGTTCAGGCGGCTGCAGCCGGGCTGTCGGTAACGGCGAACCGTGGTCACGTCGATATAGATGGGCGAAGTTGACTGGAAGCGGCGCGCAATGGCTTCGGCCGATTCGCCCACCAGGATGCCGTGGGCGGCACCCGTTGGCGCGTCGAGAGCGGCGAACATTAGTGGGCGCGGATCAGTCACCCGCGCGCGGTCAATGGCATGCGCTGGCGCGGTGGCAGCCAAGGCGCAAAGCAGCAGGGCGAGCGGCAGGGGCTTCATTAGCATCTTCCTTGTCCGTAGTAGCAGGTTGGCACGCGGGCGGCGTTGTTCGACTGGATCGTGCCCACATTGGGCAGGCTGGGAACGATCGAGGCATAAAATTCCGTCAAGTCCATCGCCGCAAAGTCGAGTGATTGCAATTGCGCGATGGAAAATCCTGAGCAGTCGGGGCTTTGTGCCCCGCCCCAGCCCTTGCCGACCTGCAGGCGCCCCTGTTCGTTGACCAGGCGCGACAGCACCGAATTGAAGCAGCATTTCGAGGTGGTATGTTCGATGCACGAGACGCATTTGCCCAAGACCTTGATGCAGGATGAGCACCAGCTGCCGACCGCATGACACAGGCGCGCGCCTTCCTTCATGGCGAGCTTGCCTTCTTCCTCGCTGCACGACATCATCGACATCACGACATAGATCACCACGGCAATGGCCAGCGACCAGGGATCGAAGGCGACAACCATGCTGTCTCCTGCGTACAGGGTGACGGAGCCGGCTGGCAGCGCCGTGCCATTGACGGCCACCGTCACGCCATAGGTCGAAAAGCTCCCAGAAAATCCCGCGCCGGACACCAGGGCATTGAAGCCCTGGTAGAGGAATGCCCGGTTGTCCGCATTCATCAGCACGTCGTAGACCAGCGTCGACCCGGCGCCAAACATGGATTGGTTGGTCATGCCCGCGCCCTTGGCGTCCGCATAGCAGCAATTCTTCAGGAGCCGGTCGCGGCACTGGTTCGCTTCCCCCTTGAAGACCTGCATGCGGTCGGTGTCGAGATAGACGCCGGCTTCGCGCCCGGCTTCCATGTAGGACATCGTGCGGGCGAAATCGGCATCGTTGGCATAGGACGTGTTGAAGCAGCTGGTGCCCAGGCAAAACACATTGCCGGGGCAATTGCTGGCCGTGGTGGTGGTCTGGGCCGGGACGGGACACTGGTAGGTGTCCTGGAACACTTCACAGGCGCCGGTTGCGGCGTTCGTCCGGGTGCAGGCGGATGCTGTCGGCGTGCAGCCCGCCGCCGTCAGGTGGGCGCATTCGTCTGCCGGTGCGCCGCCGGCGCAGGCAAAGCTGCGCTGGTATTGCCAGCAGGCGCGCGTGACATCCCTGCCGTCGATTTTTTTCGTGGCGGGGCCGTCGATGCAGACTTCGGCACCCGCTGGCGTGCAGCGGCTCCCCGTTGCCAGCGCGGGGCACTGCTCATCCCAGCGCTCGGTTTCCGCAAACTGCGTTACCGGCTTCGTGTAGCTGAGTGTCATTTTCGGAATTGGCAGTGGAAAGGCCGGGTTGATTTCCCAGCCGGTGACTGTGCGCGCCCCTGCCGGTTGCCAGTACAGTGTTGCGCCGAACGTGCCAGTGACATCCAGCCCGACGTGCTGCGTGGCGCTGGCAGCCGGCGTGTAGCACAGTGAATCGTCCAGCGTCTGGCTGATCGCATTGCAGTCGGGGCAGGCCGCTGCGGGGGACTGGAGATTGCCGCCGCTTTGCTGACCCAAGGGACAGGGCGCATACGTCTTCTTGAAGGGTTCGACCGGCTTGCAAGCCGGCATGCCGGCGTCGCCTCCCGCCATGACGGGGCAGGTGGCATCGTGGTCGGGCGCAATCAGCGCGATCGCCGTGCAGGTCGTGGCGGTGCAGGCATTGTCGGCGATCCAGACGCGGTCATGCGCCGATACGCCCAGCCAGCCGGCCGTGGCTGTTGGTCCGAGATCAGCGACTGGTTGCGGGAAGAGGCGGGGAAGCGACAAATCCACATCGAAAAAGGCGACCGGGGTGCCTGATTGCGTCACCCGGAAATGTTGCGCCGTCTCGGGACGATCCGGCAGGCATTGCGCATCGAAGCCGGTAGTGCCTGCGCCAGCATGGGCGAACCAGTCGCCGGGCGAGCAACTGGTGGTGCGATCAACCGTCACGGTCAGATTGCGCTCGCAGGAAAAGTTGCCTACTCCGGTGTATCGGTTGCACAGGCGCGGCTGGGTCGCGGCCGGCGTGGTCACATCGGTCGTGACGCAGCCGCTGTAATAGCTGGCAAGGCTGCCCAGCGCCAGCGACGGGTTGCGCGCAATTTCCTTCGCTGCGGCGACGCCCGGATCGTAGATGGATAGCGCCGGCCGTGGCGTATTGGCCGACGCCATGGCGCCCTGTTGGGCCTGGCATACCGGATCCGTGGGCGTCAACGTGCAGTCGGACAGGCGCGCATTGGCCTGGGCGGCCAGATTGGGCTGGCCGGCATAGGCGCGTTCGGGCGGGGTGTCCGTGTAACCGGGGACAACTGCCGTTGCGCTGGATGGGCTGACCATGTTGGACACGACAGGATTGGCGGCATTGCCCGCAGCAACGCCCTCGTCATGGGGCGCTGCCAGCGCCAGGGTCTGGGTCCAGAAGAAAAAGCACAAGGTGAGATGCACCACGAGCGTGCGCATGGTCATCCTTTCAGTTTCTTCGCATACATGCGCGCTTCCTTGGCAAAGCGGGGCGCCTGGCGCTCGATGAGTTCCAGCGCATAGTCGAGGCTGACGTCGCCGGAGGTCGCCATGTACGCCTCCGCTGGCAGGCACTGGTCGGCGCCGCAAGGCTCGCCCTTGGCGCCGGCGCGCACGAGCACGAAGGTGGGGGTGCGGGTGACGGCAAAGCGGTCGAAGGCTTGCGGGTCGATCTGCACCGCCACCTGCCGCTGGCCGATCAGGGCCTGCATGCGCGTCACTGTCTCGCGCAGCGACCCGTCGACGAAGCCGCGGATCAGGAGGGTGGCCTGGGCGCGCGCAGCCTGGTCGACCAGGCGCTGCAGCGTCGGTTGCGGCATCGCGAAACTGATGAAGATCATCAACTCCGGTCTGGCAGACAGACCTTGCGGCGTGGCCATACCTTCGGCGCCGGCTTGATAGCCGCGCGCCAGCGCTTCGAGGTCGAGCGGGGGCGAGGCGGCCGGTTGCGGCAGCGCGTCGAGGTTGGGAATTGAATTCGGCGGCCGGTCCTGGGCGGCCTCCATCGGCAGGCGATGCGCTTTGGCCGCGCGTGCCATGTCTTCTTCTGTTACGACTGGCTGGTTGCGCTGCACGCGCGCAATGTCGGCTTCGGTGACAGCCGCCATGCCTTGCGCTTGGGCGCTATCCATGCCGCAGCAAGCCGCCAGGCTTGCGGCTAGCGCCAGGAGACGTGCGGCGGAGGCGAAATGGTTAATAGCCGACACAGCAATTCCTTTTTCGAAATAACATGAAGGCAAAGTCTTCGCCGCGCACCGGATATTCCTTGCCGGCGCCCCAGAACACCGTGGTGCGGCCGAATGGCTGGCAGCAGCGGCCGTTATCCTTGCCGGTGGCGGGAATCGGGTAAGTCAGCTGGGTCTTGTAGGCGGTCTTGTCCATCACCGGCTGGAAGTACGGCCCGCACAAGCCGGCCTTGCCATGCCAGCCCCACGCCAGCAGTTCGCGGTGCATCTTGGCGGTCAGCCGCTGCGCCAGGAGCGCGGCGGTGCGCACCCCGCCCATGTGGTAAGCAACGTGGCCGTCGAGCGGATAGATGCCGCCCTGGCAGCCGGCGCACCAGAACAGGTCGCGCACGCCAAAGCCGGTCGATGCCGCGACGCAATCGGCGGCGCAGGCGGCCACGGCGACCGGGTTGGCGAACAGCACCGCCTCCGGGTTCAGGATCAGCGTCAATTCATCGTCGTTCCAGAGCGGGTCGACTTCGGTCAGGTAAGCGAGATCAAAGGAGCCGTGTTCCAGGCAGGGGAAATCGGTGATGACGCCCAGCCAGTACATGACCGGGTTCACGTAGTAATGCGCCTGGTAGAAGCTGCCGCCGTCGCCATCCCCTTCGGGACGGGTGTAGCGGGCGCTTTCCGGGGCGGGAATGCCGGGATCGAGGTCGATGCCGCCCAGCGAAGCCAGGCAAAAGGGCTTGCGGACCACCTCGACATGGCGGGCCGGTTCCCAGAAGCCGACCGACAGGCCGATGACCGGATTGACGCCGCAGCTGCAGACCGGGTTGGCCGGGTTGTCGATATCTTCCTGGCCGCCAAGATCGCCAATGCGCGCGCTGCCGATGGAAATCGGCAGGATGCAACTCCAGCAAATATCGGTGATCGGATTGGGAAACTTGCCGGTGCAGGTGGCGATCCCAGCGGCTTGCACGCCACTGACCGGCAGCCACAGGGCCAAGCAAAATAGCAGGCGGTCAAATGTCTTCATGGCAGCACCAGCTCATCGATGCGCAGGCGCAAGCCTTCCTGCGTGACCAGCGCCGGCACGTGCCCAATGCCCAGGCGTCGCGTCAACAATCCCTGCTGGTCGTAGTACACCGGCGCGCGCCAGGCTTTCATCAGGTCGAGGTATGAGCCACCGACCAGAATCGGCTTGACCGGGATCTTGCGGGCGCGATAGAAGGTGATCATGTCGCGCGCCCGCGCCACCTGGCGCCGGTCGCGTCCATCGAAAAACAGCAGGTGCTTCGACAGTGACACGATTTCCAGCGGGTTTTTGCGGGTGCCGGCGGCAAACAGCAGCCTTCCCTTGTCGTCAAGGATATTGCGGTCGAGCACAAACGTCGGATCGACATAGAAGGTGCGGGCGATTTGCGCCGCGGAGACGCCTGCGACCGGCGTGGGCGTCGTGACGGCGGCTGCGCCACGCGTTTGCGCGTCCTTGACCAGTTTTTGCAGTTCGCCACTGCGCTCTTTTTCCTGCAGGCGAGTGCGGATGAAGTCGAGCAAATGGGGTTCCGCCACCGGGTAGGCCGGGCCGATGGTGCCCAGGTCGCCTGCCTGCGCAGCGGCACAGATGGCAAGGACGGTGGCGGATAGCAAGGGGGCTAGACGGCGCAGCATGGCTTATCTCCTTCCCGGGCACGGCACGGATGCCGACAGACGCTGCAGCAGGGCGGCATCGCGCTTGGCGCTGGCGCGCATCATGGCCATCAGTACCGGTTCGCCCGCGCCGTCGGCCACCGCCTGGCGCAATTCCTGGACCGTCAGCAGCCGACCGCACCGTTGACGGGACGCCGCCAGGTAGCTTTCCGCGCCCGCGCGCGCAGCCGGCGCAATCCGCTCCAGCAGCGCCAGATAAGCGTCCAGCGGCAAGTCTTCCGCCGATGGTTGAGCAGCCGTACTCTGGCCAGTTGCGGCAAAGGAGGTGAGTAACAGCACGAGGGCAAGAAACGCTGAACGCATGGGTTTCTCCGCTAGAACAGGGGCGTGACCTTGCCGATCACCTGGCGCATTGGCACCAGTCCGCTTTCGCGATATCGCGAATCAAAACTGTCGGGGTGCGCGCCTTGCACGTAGTAGTAACCGGGTGGTATGACGGTCACGGCAATCGGGGTCAGGGGATGGCGATCGAACGTGGTCGGTTTGGCATGTCCCATGGCGACGCCGTTGACGAACACCTGGCGTCCCGTAACAGTCACGCGGTCGCCGGGCACGCCCTTCACCTGCTTGAAAAACGGTTGCGCGCGCAGTCCCGGATAGCGCCGCTGCGCGTCGCCCGCGAATGCATAGACGATAAAGTCGCCGCGTTGCAGCGCAGGCTGCTTGCCATAGTGCATCAACGCCACCGTGTAGGGCAGGCTGGGCGTCCAGTTGAAAAGGATCGGCAGGTGTGGCGTCGGATCGACCAGGACGCGTGCCAGGGCGCAGACCCAGATCGCCAGGACCGGTACAGTGACAAGCCAGTCGCGGCGCGCGAGGCGGCAGGAGGCGACAAGCGCGCGGCCAAGGGGTGTAAGCAGGCGGACAAGCCAACCGTTGCCGGCATGCCGCGTGCCGAAGTTGGTCGGGGAGGGCGTCATGGCAAGCCCACCTTGCGCCGCAAGAGCGCCGTCAGGTCCAGCGCGTGCGGCGGGTTGCCGGCCACCGCCGAGCGCACCAGCACCAGGCATGCGCAGTCGCGCGACAGTTCTTCCAGCGCGAGGGGCAATTGCTGGGCAAAGCGTTGCGCCATCGCCAGCGCCTGCTGGCGCTCTTCGTCGGATGCGCTTTTGGTCACCAGCTGGGTGAACTCGGCTTCCTTCAATCGGTACACTTGCCCGACATCGACGACGCCGATGGATTTTGCTGTGCGTGCAACGAGGCGATCGTAGGCCAGGAGCGCTACGGCGACGACCAGGAGGGTGACGACACTCTGGGATAGGAGGGTTTTCATAGGACATGCCCCCGGCGGCGCAGCAGTTCGGCAATCGCCTCGTCGATGCTCAAGCCTTGCGCACGCAATTCGTCCAGCGGCGCATTGTCTTCGAGTTTGTTGGAAAACAGCAGGTGGGTGGCCGGGTCGAGAATGTTGCGCGCCACCCCTTCGCCCACCGGCGACGAAATGAACAGCTCGGAAAACACCCCGGGCTCGGTGCGCAGCGAGTTGAGCAGGCGCTTTTTGGCTTCATCCATGGTCAGCCGGCCCTTGCGGTCGAGCATCTCGATGGATTCCTTCTTTTGCCGCATCAGAAAGACCCAGTCGGAACAGTTGAAGGCCGCTTCCATCTGCGCCGAGCCGTAGTAGTCGTCGGCGCTTTGCGTTGCCGTGCCTAAAGCACCGCCATATTTGCGTGCGCGCCGCGCGGCTTCCTCGACCACCGCCGCCTTGACGGGATCGTCGGCGCCGATGTCGCCCAGTTGTTGCTTGAGTTCATCGATGAACAGGACTTTCTTGCGGTTGCGCGTCAGGTACATTTCGCCCGTGATCTGGTACAGCAGCAGGATGTTGACCACCGCGTGCAGGTCGGGCTTGCGCTTCAATTCCTCGTTTTCGATGACGATGAAGTCGTTGGAAAAATCGATGCTGCTTTTGCCCTCGAAAAAGCGCTCGTACTGGCCGCCTTTGGCATAGGGGTTCAGCATGATCGCCAGGTCTCGGATACGCGCATCGTTCACTACGCCGAGCTCCTCGATGGTGCCGCTCTTGAAGGCGTCGCGCAGCGCCGTGATGGTCAGCTCGCGCCCGTATTCCCGGAACAGTTTCAATGTCATCGCCGAGATCGCCTTGTACTGCACTTCTTCCAGCGTATGCTGCATCGAGGCCATCTTGGCAATCGCCGGCACCAGCATGTCGATATCCTCGTTGATGTCCTGCACCGTCGAGAACGGGTTCATGCAGATATCGACATCCGGGCGGAATTCGATATAGGTGCCGCGTGCCTTGCGGCACAGCTTTTCGAACGAGCGTCCCAGGTCCAGCATCCATACCTTGGCGCCGATGGCGCGGTACGACCAGGCCATCTCGTTCATCAGCACCGACTTGCCGGAGCCGGGTGCGCCGATGATGGCAAAGTTGTAGTTGCCGAGATCGTTGTCGTACAGGTCCAGGGTCATCAGCTGGCCGCGCCGGCCGCCAAATACTAGCGTGGGCGTCCTGGTGCCGCGCCATTCGGCCACCAGGGGCGCCAGGTGGATTGCGTTGGCCATGGTCTTGCGAGTGACGCGGCGCATCTTGCGCAAGTCGTTATGGAAGCGTTCCGACAGCGTCATCGGCAGGCTGGCGATCAGCGCCTGGCGGTGCATGTAGACGTCGGCATTGAGTTCGAAGCCGCGTGCCCGCCAGATGGATTTCGCGGTTTCCTCGACACCGACGGCGCGCGAGGGCGGTGCGAAGATCGCCAGCTGGTGGTACATGCTGACCAGGGCGCCGCCGACGTCAATCGCGTCTGCCGCGGCATTCCAGTCTTTCAGCTTCTTGCCCACGTCCGGCATGACGTTGGCCATCTTGCTCTGGGCGTTTTGCGTGGCACGCACGTGGTTGGCAATGACGGTGGCCTTGGTGGCGTTGGGGTCGAGCACGTGCACGCCCATGGTGAGCAGAAACGGCGCGCTGTACTGCAGCGCCGGCTGCATCAGGTCGCCGATCAGCGAGCCCATCTGCCACAACGCAAAGCGCTCGGGAAACGACTTGATCGAATAGAAGCGCGCTTCCAGCACGGCGGGGTCGCCTTCCTTCCACAGATGCAGGCCGCTGGCCCGGGCATCCTGGATGGTGTCGAAATCGACGATCTGGTCGCGGATTTCCCGGCCATCGTCATAGAAAAGATTCGGCGCATCGGTGCGCGAGATGCGGTCGGGGTTGGTGAAAAGCGAACACCAGTTGATCAGGTCGGCGGCGTCGCAGACGCGATTGGGCAAGGAGGCCGCGCGCAGGGTGGTGGCCATCGCCTCCCGCAAGCCCACCAGTTCGTCGCGGCGGTTGAGATCGGCGGCAGAGCCCGGCAGCGCCACGCTCATCATCAGGCGAAAGTCGCGGATGGTGTAATGAAAGCCCGATGTCATCGACTGTTGCGCTCCGTGCAAGAGATGGCCGACGCGCTGGCGGGCGAGCCGGCGGAATAGGCTGTCGTTGCGCGCCGGACGGCCCCAGTGCCGGGCATTCTCGGCCTGGTCGGCGTCTTCGGTGCGCAGGTTGGCATAGCGGCGCAACTGGCCATGCACATGCGGGGAGGCGAACAGATGCAACTGGATGCCGGTGCCCTTGGGGCAGGTTGCATACAGGGAAACCAGCACTTCCACCATGCGTTCGTCCGCCCCGGACTGCGGCATGATCTCCAGCATGAACCCGAGGTTGTCACGGTTGACGAAGAGCTCGTCCTCGGCGATATAGGCGGAATACGGCAGCCAGCTGGCAAACTGCTCGGCCGGCGAGTCATCTTGCCCCAGGCTGAACCAGCCCTGGTCTTTCAGGGTGGAGCCGACGGCGCCGGTTAATCCTGCGCGAAGCGCTTTAAACATGGCAATCTCCTTCTTCGCGGTCGTTATTGGCTATCGCCGACGGGTAGCAGGGTGGCGCCGGGCCAGGATTGGGAGGGTAGCGGCAGCGAGCTGGGTAGAGCGCTGGCCGGCCTGCTGTTCAGGACGGAAGTCGCTGCCGGCCTGTCCGGCTGGGCTGCCTGCTGAGGGAGCCGGGCAGGCGGGCGCAGCGGCGCATAGGCGTCGCGGATGCGTTGCTGCGCATGGTCGATCAGCCAGCGGCCGTTATCGATCTGCACATAGACATAGCCCTGGTCGACCAAGTCGCGGTCGGCGTCTTCCCAGGGCTTGTACCAGAGTCGCAGCACGCGCGGCTGGGCGCGCAAGGGCAGGGCAGCCACCGCTGACGCCCCGCTTGCAATAGTCGCCGCCGTGGCGTCCGCTGGCAGGGAAGCCGGTTGCGGGCGGGCGGGAATCACGCCGCTGCTGGCATCGGGTTTGCGCGCTGGTTGCTGGCTGGGCAGATTGTTCTGGATCGCGTTGTAGTACGTCCCGGAGACCGAGTCGCAGCGCACGCCGGATGGCGCCTTGCAGCCATACTCGGCGCTGCCGTTCAGACCCGTTATGTTGGCGCAGCCCGCCGATAGTCCTGCCGCCAGGAGGAATGGCACACAATGCGCATTGGATAAAATGGAAGGTTTCATTTCCGGGCCTTCTGGAGTTGTGTGGCGGGAAGCTGCGTGCGCGTGGCGGCAGCGGCCAGGCGAGCTGCGATGTCGGCGGCATCGGCATAGCCGTCGGCGCGCTGCCCGTTCGCATAGAACATCGTTGGCGTGCCGCGCACCTGGAGGCGCCGGGCGAGTGCAAGATTGCGTTCGAGCGGGTGGGGACAGGTGTTTGGCGGCTGGGTCGCCGTGGCCAGCCCGCCTGAGTCGCCTTGCAGCATGAAGCGGTGCCAGGCATCTTGGCGGTCGGCGGCGCACCAGATGGCCGCCGGCAACGCGACTCCCTGGAAGGGCACCAGGAAGGTGTGTATCGTCACGTTGTCGAGCCTGTCGAGTTCGCCTTCCAGCCGCTTGCAGTACGGGCAGGCGGGGTCGCTGAAGACGACGAGCGTTCGGCTGCCGTCGCCGCGCACGGTCCGGATAGCGTCCGCCAGCGGCAGATCGGCAATCGCGATGGTCGGTTCGCTCTCCTGCTGGTCGGTGGCAGTATCCAGGCGCTGCGCCTGCGCCAGCTTCGGTGCGCTCAGGTCGGTCATGGTGTGGGTGTCGAAGATGCGGCCAAACACCAGGTAGCGCAGATTGTTTCTGGAGACGAGCGCCATGTTGGGACCCATCCATACTTCATACAACCCGGGCACGGGCGTAGGCGCAGCGCCGGTGAAGCGTGTGCCGGGATGGGCTTTCTTCAACGCCGCCAACAGACGCGATTCATCGGCAGTGGGGTTCGCAGCCATGACGGGGGTGATACCGGCGACGGTGAGGATCAGCGCGGCGGCCAGCAGCATCGGCTTAGTAGTCGTCATCATCGGCTCCTTTCGGGGCAGTTTCGGGGGACAGCTGGCGCTGCTTGTCGGCATGCGGCGCTGCGGCAGCCTTGGCGTTGACGGGGACGTCGATGCGCACCCCCTTGGTGATGACGACATCGATTTCGCGGCCGGCGTCGATTTCCACGACCGGAAACGTCTGTTCGGCGAGCTTGATGTAGTACTGGGCGAGGCGGTCCAGCGCCCGGCCCACGCCATTGCCGATGCCCGCGCGGTAGGCGTCGGCCCCGGACGTGGTGGCAATCGTCCCCAGCGCCGAGGTGCTGTAGCTGGTGGACGAGGTCGCCAACCCTTGGCCGATGCCGCTGGCGATGCCGGCCAGGAGGGCATTGGCCAGCATCTGGCCCTGCTTGGTGACCAGGCGCCCGCGCATGCCGACCTTGCCGTCTTCGCCATAGACGCTGCCCTGGATTCTGACTTCCAGGGTCGAGCCGTCATTGCGCACGCAGGACAGGTTTTCGGTGCGCAGGTACGCGCGTTCGGACCCGATGTCGCCATAGCCGGCGGCAATCACGAAACATTCGCGCACGTCGCTACGGAAACGGTTGGGCAGGACGGCATTGTCGGAAAGACGGATCAATACCGGGTGCGGATTGGACTGCGATTGGCCGCCGGTCGGGGCATCCAGCCCGCCCAGCAGCACGCCGCGTGTGAAACTGACCGGCAGGTAACTGGCCACCGTGTCGGCGCGGCTGGCGCCGTCAGGCGAGGCGCCGGCGGACGCGGCTGGAGCCGCCTTGGCCGCGTCGCCGACCGTCACATGCACTAGCGCGGGGACGGGCGGCTCGGCGCGCTCGGGCAGCGCACCGACCGGGGTGGGCCGTGCGGGCACGGGTGGCAGGTTGGTGGGCAGGGCGCTGGATGGCGGAAACTGCATGGGCGACGAGGATGCCACGGGCGCTGCTGCGGCGGGCGCCGGCAGCGGCTTTGGCATCTCCGGCTGTATCCTGGCGGCGGCCGTGAGCCGCTGCTCCAGGTCGCTGAAGCGCTGCATCGTGCGGTCTTCGAATTCCTTGCGGTCGCGGTTGAGGCGGGACTGCTCCTCGCGCTCGTGCTCGTACTGCGCAAGTTTCCTTCCGGCCGTGCCGACCCACTGGTCCAGCGGATTGACTTGCTGGCCCGGCGCCATCACGCCGATATTGGTCGGGACGGCACTGCCGGCGGACGGGGACGATGGCGCCGCAGCAGCCGAATTGGCATTGCCGGTGAAGGCAAAGACGGCCCACAGCGCGCCGACGCCGCCTGTCATGATGGCTGCCAGGGTCGCGTATTGCCGTTGCTTGGGAGTCAGGCGCGCGAACAGGGTGCGCAGTGTAGAGGTGTCGAACGTAGCCATGCTCATTTCCCCAGCCGGATGACGTAGACGCTGGTGCTGTCACTTGGGCGCAGGTTCAGGTTATCGATGGCAACGCCAAGTACGCTGCCGTCGGCGCGATCGAACTCCTGTTCCGCCAGCACCATGGTTTGTCCGCTGATATTGGTCAGTAGATACTTTTCGCCGATCAGGCCGCGTGCCTCAAAGAGTCGCACCAGCGTGAAGTTCACTTCGTTCCACAGTTGCACGGGGCGGTTGACTTCCTCCACGCGCACGTCTGGCGCACTGCGCTCGGAGGCCATGCTCACCAGCAACGCTTTCATGGCGCGGACGTGGTTCGCCGAGGCGCCCAGCGGCCCCTGGTGGGGCATGGCCGATCCGGTGCGGGCATGCCTGTCGCGGATGACGATGGTGTCCGACGGCGTATCCGAGCGGCGCAGCAGCAGCGTGTAGGTGGCGCTGGCTGAAGAGACGAACAGGTTGACGGGTTTGGTGGAGTTCCCCACCGGGCGCACGTAGACTTCGCCCTTGTCGCGGTCGCATTCGAGCATGATTTCGCCGGCCGGGTTGATGGCTGGCGCCATTGCCGGAATGGCGGCGGCGCCCGTGTTTGCCGGCGCCGCCGTGGCGCAATTGCTGGAATGGATATTGCCGAACACATCGGTGATGGGGCCGTGCTCGATGCGGATGCGGGTCGGCTCCTTCGTGGACATGACCGCTTCGACCGTCACGCCGTCGCGCGCATCGATGAGCTGCAGTGCGTGGGACGGACTGCTGACGCAAGCGAGCAGCAGCGGCAGTAGCGGCCAGCGCAAGAATGGATGGGTCATTGGGGCATCTCCTTGAAGGATTTCAGGTGCATGCGCCCGCCGGCGTACTGGAATTCGGCCAGGTACGCCTTGGTTTCAGTCGCGGTTTCCTGGCCGTTGACTTGCGTGCGCAGGCGCCCGCGGATGGCGACGGTCTGCTTGTCTTCGTTGGGGACAAGTTGCTGCGGCAAAAAAAAGGTGCTGGCATTGATGCGCCGCAGGCGCTCGGCCTCGATATCCTGACGGGACTGCATCGCGCCGTGCTGGTCGGGCGCGACGTAATTGAGCAGGATGTCCTTTTTCCAGTCGATCGACGCGGGCGTCACATCCAGGATCAGCCAGGCGACGAAACTGCCCATCTGTTCCAGGTAATCGCGGCTGACACGGTCGCGGGTGACCCAGAATGACTTGTCGATGGTCGGCGGCACCACGATGGTGCGCTCCATGCCGACGACGTTCAGGATGATCACGAGGCAAATGAGCAGCCCCAGGATCAAGCCACCGACGGTCATGCTCAAGCCCCGGTTGCGCTTGCGCATTTCCTTCAGATCGTTGTCCAGCTTGGCAAAGTCCATGGCGGGTTCCTCCGGGTTCAGCCGACCATGCGGCGCAGGTGAGAAGGTGGCGTGCCCTGCATTGCTGTCAGTGGATTGGGCGGCAGGCACCAGTAAATCCAGTGCATGGCAAAAGCCGGGTGCTTGTCGGCCTTGATGCGCGAAAGCCAGCGCGACAGGACGATGCCGATCCCCATGCAGACGGCAAACGACAGTTTGGAGCCGGACATGTAGCCCACGAAAAAACAGAACAGGATCGGGGCGGCGACATCGATATCCCAGAATCCAATCTTCCACTGATCGTCCAGACGCCGGGGTATGTAGGTTTCCGTCTGCATGGCGTTTCCTTATGTAACTGGTGGGTGCTGCTCAGAGCACCGCGCCCATGATCGCGCCGGCAATCACGAGACCGACGGCGGCAAAGATCGCCAGACCCACGTAGAACAGCACCGGCCCGAAGTTGCGCAAGGCCGATAGCGAAATCAGCGCCACGACGAAGCCGACGAAGCCGACCAGGGCCTTGATGCCTGGTCCAAGCGCGGAAATCTGCGTAAGCGCCGAGGTAAGCGGCCCGGTAATGCCGGTGAAGGCCACCAGGTCCAGGGCGTGGCTGGGGAATGCTGCAGTCAGGCCAATCAGGAGCAAGGCCAGTAGGGAGAGTGCGGCCAGCAGCTTGCGCGGCAAGCGAATGGTCGTGGTTGTCGAATTGTGAAGGGCGGTATTCATGGAATTCTCCTTAAACAAGTTGAAGGTCAAGCAACGGTCTACGGCATGGGTCCAGCGGGGAAAACGTGTCATTGCTGCGTCAGGGCGGCGCCTGCCTTTGTGGTCGCACTACGACTTCGACGCGGCGGTTTTGCTTGCGGCCCTGCGGCGTGTCGTTGGCGGCAAGGAAGCAGCAGGCTGCCTGCGCGCTGATCGCCAGAATGGTCTGGTTTGCGGGAAAGCGGGCGTGCAGGTGGTCATGGACCGTTTGAGCACGCGCCTGGGCAAGTCGCCTGTTGGCGCGCAGGCTGCCGGTACTGTCGGTGTAGCCGGTAATGACGACCTCGCCGGTCTCGGGAGCTTCGGCCATCGCGCGATCGAGCCGCGACTTTTCTGAAGTGGAAAGGTTTGCGCTGCCTGACGAAAACCGGACGATGGCGCGGCGTGGGGCGGGCAGCGTCTTGAGCGTGGTGGCGAGGCGCAACGCCGGCATGTCAGCGCGAAGCGCGTCGCTCGCCTGCGATGCATCCGGCGTCACGGCGGTGGCAGGAGCCGTGACGGGCTTCACGACGGCCAGGGTTTTGCGGGTAACGGCGGGGCAGGCCGGCTCCATGCAGGCGGCATAGGATGCTTGGCCGCCAAAGTCGATCTGGGTGAGTTTGCGGGACAAGGGAGAGCGGTCGGCATGGCGCAACTGCCCGGGCTCGTCCTGTTGCCGGGACGGCACACTGCACGACATGGTCAAGAGCGCCATGGCGGCAAGCAGGCCCATTCTCCTGATGGCGTGAATGGCGTTGTTCGTCATGGCGATACCCGCACGGCGAGGTGAGCGGGCGGCACGCCCAGAGTTGCGGAATGCTGACGACCGGCATTGCGGAAAGCGATGGGCGTGTGCATGCCCAGTTGGGAAGGCAGTTGCCGGTAGACCAGCCAGGCATACCTGGCGCGGGCTTGTTGGCACGAGGCTCCTTTCAACTGGCTGCAGGCGGCGTTATAGGCGCCGATCCCGTCCCACGTTGCGCCGTGCCGCGAGAAGCTGTCGGCAAGCAGCCAGGCGCCGACATGGATATTGGTGCACGGGTCGTAGAGATCGTTTTCACGGATGCCGTAGCGTGCGAGCGTCTTCAAGTGCGAACTGTTGATCTGCATGAGGCCGATATCGTAGGAACCGGTGCGGGCAAAGTGCGCGCGGTTGACTGCCTGCGGGTTCAGGCGTGATTCGACGCGCGCAATGGCGACTAGCAGATCCGCGGGCACTTGATAGTGATGTGCTGCCTGTTCCCAGCAGGCCTGGGCCAGCGCGGGTGCGCACAGCAGTAAAACCAGTCCGGCGAGGTGAAGACGTGGCATACCCGATTCCCCGATAAAGTCAATGCGCTGCGCGCATAGCGCGCACGCTTCTCAGCTGCTGCCGCTTAGCGGCCATGGTCAGGACAGGGTGGATTCCAGTGGCGGCGCAGTTTTTCTGGTGATCTGCTCGGCCGTGTTGATCCATGCTTGGCGCGGCACCGGAACACCCGTCGGGTCTCCTTGGCGGCTAAGCGTCACGCAAGCGCTGATCAGATCGGAAAAGTGGCATGCCGGCGATATGTTGTGCTCGCTCGTGAATAGCGTGTACAGCCAGTTATGTTCATCCGGTCCAAGCCGGATTTCGACGATGTTCTCGGTGGGCGCACTGGCAGATCGATTCCCCGGTGAAGTCGCATATTGCGGGTGCAGGATTGCAGTATCCATGATTTGCTCTTCCTTCTATCAGGATGAGCCGCGATGATGCGGCCGATGAAAGAAGATTAATAAATACACGGGATGAAGTCTGCGAAAAATGACCTATTTAGCAAGGGGGTTTTGCAATTTGCTCCAAAACACTGGCATCAAATGTTGGTTGATATAACAAATTAAAGATAACTAGCTGCCGCAAAAGCCGGCATTAAATCCATACCCGCTTTATCTATCGTTGTCTGCTACGCGGTGCTGATGGAGAGGAGCGCTTGCTGGCGGCAAGTGGGTGTCTAAACTTTGTCATTGGATACCTCAAGGATTGCGTTAAGGAAAACTTTCGGTTACTCTTGTTTCAATGAATTCTTAGTTAAAGGAGGGTCGTTTGGCTCGTAAATGCTTCTACAGTTTTCACTACAATCCGGACTGCATACGTGCGTCCCAAGTACGCCAGATTGGCGCAATTGAAGGCAACCAGCCAGCCAGCGATAACGACTGGGAGACGGTGAAAGGTGGTGGTGATACCGCAATCGAGAAATGGATCGCAAATCAAATGGCAGGGAAAACCTGCGCAATTATTCTGGTTGGTCAAGATACTGCTAATCGCAAGTGGATCAATCATGAGATCGTCAAAGCTTGGGACCGCGGGCTTGGCGTCGTGGGTATTCGTATTCATGGATTGAAGAACTTTCAGGGCGAAACGACCTTGGCAGGCGCGAATCCGTTTGACTACATCACCCATGGGGCCACCCAGAAAAAACTGTCATCGATCGTCAAGTGTTACGACCCCGTCGGTACAGATAGCAAAGCGAAGTACGCTTGGATCGCTGACAACCTGGCTGCAAAAGTTGAAGAAGCAATTAGCATCCGTAAGATGTACGTTGATTAAGCAGTCAATTACTGATTTCGATGCGACGTTGCACAGCACGCACTAAAAGCGGTCGAGGTTGCCATAAGTCGTGTCGCCCAGGCAGTGACTTCTGCCATATTCATGCCGATGAATTTTCGCCGGGCGAATTGATCGCGACTACTCTGGGAGCGGCGCTGGGGTCAATCATTTCTCCGGGACTCGGCACCGTTGCCGGGGGATTGGCCCTTCGCAAGTTACGCCAAAATCTGGCGGATGGCGAAAAGCGTAAAACGAAGGTGTTTCTCAGCTTCGATTTTGACCAAGATCGGGGGTTGCGTGACTTGATGCTTGGTCAAGCTAAGCATCCTGATGTTCCTTTTGAGGTGGTCAATCACTCATTGATGGAGGCAGCGCCCGAGCCAGAATGGGAGGCAAAGGCAAATACTGCCATCAAGCATTCGGACCTCGTCGTCGTTCTCTTGGGCCAGAAAACTTACCGGGCACTTGGCGTACTCAAGGAAGTGCAGATGGCACGTGCAGCTGGCATTCCTCTGGCACAAATAATCGGCTATCGAAATCGCCCCTACGTGGCTGTTCCCAATGCGGGTCGCGTATACGCTTGGACCCGCACTAACCTCACCAAACTATTCAGTTAAATATGTCGGATCGAGAAATTGATGCCTTTGTGTCAGATTACGTGAAGGAACTTCACGCCGGGACAGCAGCAGTTCTTGCTGGCGCTGGTTTATCTGCTTCAGTCGGATTCGTCGATTGGGTGTCGTTGTTGGACCCGATCGCTACTCAGTTGGGACTCGATTCGAAGCGCGAGTCAGACCATCTGGTTGCGCTTGCGCAGTACCACGTTAATGATAACGGCGACAATCGCAACGCACTGCATAAACGCCTTCTCGAAGAGTTTCCATCACATCAAACGCCCCATGAAAATCACCGTCTTCTCGCCAGACTGCCGCTTTCAGTTTTCTGGACAACGAACTATGACCATCTGATCGAGCGTGCATTGACGGACGCCGGCAAGAATGTCGACAAGAAGTGGCACATTGACCAACTCGCGCATACAAAGCCCCGTCGCGATGTCGTTGTATACAAGATGCATGGCGATGTTGATCATCCAGCATCAGCTGTGCTCACGAAGGACGATTACGAACGCTACATGCAGGAGCGGGGCGCATTCGTTACGGCGCTGACGGGTGACCTTGTTTCTAAAACATTTTTGTTCCTCGGCTTTAGCTTCAAAGATCCAAATTTGGATTACATCCTGTCAAGGATCCGTTTGACTTTTAATCGCAACGGCAGGCAGCATTACTGTGTATTTAGGAAGGTGAGCCTCGAGCCAGGCGAGACTCCTGCTGAATTGGAGTACAAGCAGCGTAAGCAAGCGTTGCTGATTCAGGACCTGAAGCGGTTCAACATCAAGACGTTGCTGGTGAACGAATATTCAGACATTACGGAATTGATCCGCCGGATCGAGCGCACCTATCGACGCAAGACGTTATTCATTTCTGGTAGTGCCGAAGAGTTCGGCGCCTGGAACAAGGGTGACGTGTCAGAATTCCTGTACGGGCTGGGTAAACTGGTCGTTCAGCGTAAATATAGGTTGGTTTCCGGATTCGGCTGGGGCCTGAGCAACGATCTTCTTTCCGGCGCCATCGAGCAAATTTACGCGCAGCGGGAAGGTCATATTCAGGATCATCTAGTGGTTCGACCGTTTCCTCGTGCGATCCAAGATGTTACAAAGCGCGAAGAGATCTGGCATGAATTCCGGCGGGACTTGATTTCTCAGGCTGGCATTGCATTGTTCTTGTTTGGTAACAAGCGCGACATGGCGACGGGAGACGTTGTTCTTGCTGACGGCGTTTATAAAGAGTTCGCAATCGCGTCAGAACTAGACCTTGTTACGCTGCCCGTGGGAAGTACGGGCTATGTTGCTGCCGACTTGGGGCAGCAGCAAATGCCGATTGTTGAGGCGGGGAGCGGTAGCGATGCCTTCAAGAAGGCGTATGCAGGCATTCAGTCGCCCGCCAATACGCCGCAGGAACTACTGGCACGCATCATTGCCGTTCTCGATGCAACTCCTAATTGCTAAAGCGATTTGGCGCTGATGATGAAACGGTTCGCGCACACTTGAATACTGATGCTACATATGAAGACGGCAGACCCTTCTGTTGCAATCTTCATTCAAGCATCATCACTCTATATCACCAATTTTAGACAAATCTGTGATGTACCACTGCTTGTGGAAGTCATTAAAATCTTCCATCTGCTTACTCATTACCCCTAAGATGCCACCAGTCCATGTGCCAAAAGCGGCAGTGCCGTCCAACTGATAGACGTTTTCTGCAAAAGTTCTCATCGTGTAAACAGGATTTTGCGTACCGTACTCTGCGCCAAGCGTGTGAAAGTAAGTGCCTTGGAGCTTGAATTTCGGAGTCCCTCGATATGCGAGTGCCACTTCTGCATAGGACTTTTCTTTTTGTGTCGCGGCAAATTGCAGAAGTGCCCGAGTTACGTCTGCGGCGCTGTTTGTTTCCGAAATATCGCGTAAATCAAAGACCAATTTTGAAGGAACGACGTAATACTGATAGTGTGCCCGGGCGTCAATCCCCTTGTTGCGTTCATCAGCCTTGAGAACTTCAGACAGAGGGCGTTGCACCCCAATGTAATTGAAAGCGGCAACGGATGCGAGCAAAACAAAAGGCACTGCGAAAAAATATAGATAGCGGCGAGACATTGTCAGATTCTTGTGATTTATGGATGTTTGGGTTATGCCGGCAAAAATTGATCGATTCAGTAATCGCAATCAGAAAATTAGTATGCTGAGCGACACTGCTATTTTTTCGGCTTATATTTTTCTGCGCTAAAGCCACTGACGTCAAACTCAAACACCGGATTTCCTTCCTGATAAATTGGAGCCGAAAGGCGCACTGTCTTGGCTTTCTGAAGCTTGGCGACAAACCTATCGTAATTTCGGAGGAATACTAATTCTGAGCTACCGTCAGCGGCACCTACACCTGCGTAATTCGTCGGTTTTTCATCATCAAATCTAACCAGAATCGTGCAGTCTTCATATGAGCGACAAAGTACTTGGCCACGTTCAATGGCGAAAATCACGTCTTTCCCATACTTCGGGTCAGTTCGAAGAGTAAGCTGTCCATTTTGCGGACCTCCATAAGGAGAACCAAAATTGACGGAATTAGTGCTAGATACTCGCGCAAAGTATGTGGTCCCACCGGTCATCTTGTCTTCGTTAGCACTGTAATTCCATTGAAGACCTGTGGAAGTCGTGCTCGCAGCAACTTCTGCAATGGTCGTAGTCGTGGTTAATGCTACTGTGGTGGAAGTTATTGCGAGATTCTTCTCTTTCACGCTGGCCAGCTGCGATTCTAGTTCAGTGATTCTCTTGTTTGCTGCGTCAAGTTCCGCTTGGTTGGAGCAACTCGAGAGCAGGACACACATAGTAGCTGCCAGAACTAAAGAAGATTTTTTCATGTTGAATAGATTCCAAGACCACAACTGCGTCATTGCTGCATGACAATAAAGCTAGTGTAAGCCGATTTGTAAGCAAAAGTCTAGGTGGTAATAGGCTGGTGGCCAAAGTTGGCAGCCATCAAGCAGGGGCAGATTTCCCAGTGGTCGATGTACGTGAATCTGATTAACTTACGCCCTTCGATGAAAACTCGCCAGCGCCCGGCTGGCAAACACGCTGATGGCTAGTGGCACCAGCGGCAAGGCCAGCGGCGGCACCGTCACCGGGAAAACCAAGGCTACGACGGTAAGGCAGGCAGCCACGATCGCCGCGCAGGCATAGAGGGCAAACGCCTCGGGATTATGCTGGAGGAATTCCCGTGACTTGATTTTGCGGCGCATGCCGCCATCGAACAGGGCTGCCAGCATCCATGCCAGCAGCACCGGCAGCCATTCCACCAGCGCGCAAAGGCGATACGTCGCCAGGGCAAACAGCGTGTCGATCCCCCGAAAATAATCACTGTTGAACAGGCGGTTGTTGACCTGGGCCATTTGCCAGGCGACATCCAGCGCAACGGGCCTGGATGGCAGATCTGGTGAGTGCGGCGGGATCGGGCTGGCCTGCTGTGCTGTCGATTGCAGGTCCAGCATGCGCGCAAGTATACGTATGGCGTGTGTGGGGCTCCAGGACTCGGCGGTTAGGGCATGTTCGATGCGCAACTGGTCGAGGAAACGCTCGGGCGGGAAGGCCGCGGGCAGGTACAGCACGAGGAGCAGCAGCGCCACCAGGGCCGAGGTGCACACGAAGCGGATCATGCCGGCGCTCCCGGCCTGGCTTGACCGGCATCTGGATCCAGGATCGGGAAGCGCCCCTTGATGATCCGCCCGCCCGACACCGAGGCGAAGTACTGCAGGTTCGGCAGCTTGCCGAGGATGTCGGCGGGAATGCGCTCTTCCAGCGTTTCGGTGAGCTGGGACGAGTAGGCAGACGTGAAGTCGCCCAGGTGCGCATCCGACGCCGTGTTCAGGCCCATGCGCAGGGTGTGGATCGCGGTCTTGCCGAAGGTTTCGACGATGAAGTCTTGCGTGGGCCGGTCCTTGGAGCGCAGTGCAATCAGGTTGTTGAGGTTGCCCAGCGCCATGCGCGCAGCCGCTTCGCTGCCCAGGCGCCTGGCCAGATCGGCCAGCGTTTGCATGGCGCAGGTGGTAAAAATCCCGCCTTCGGCGCCCTTGTTGAGGATTTCAATCAGCGGCTGGTTGATCACGTTCGCCACTTCATCGACAAACAGGGAAATGCGCCGGTAGCCGCCCAAGTTGTAGCGCATGCCGGCGCGGGCGGCAAGATCCGCCAGCGACAGCGCGCCGATGGCCGAGGCCACCGACGGGTCGGGCAGGGCGTCGAGGCACATGTAGAGGACGTGGCCGCCGCGCTCGATCTTTTCGAAATTCATGATGGCGCGCCGGTCATCGGCATCGAACGGGTCTGGCGACAGGCTGGGTCCCAGGTCGCCCGAGGTCAGCATCGACAACACCGGCAGCAGGTTGGCGGTGATTTTCTGGTAATGCTCGCGGTTGTGCCGGAAGGTGCGCACCTGCGCATCGATGACCTTGGTGTGCTGGTGCTGCGGCACGTGGTGCTCATAGAAGGCGACGAAGGCAAGCAAGTCGCTGCTGGCCGCTTCCGAGGGGCGCTTCAGGTTGCCGCGCTGGGCATCACTCAAGAGCTTGCGCATGTCCGCCTGCTCGCGCCAGCCCGGGCCAAGGGAATTGTCAAAAAAGCGCCGCAACGATGTTTCCAGCACCGGCTCGATGCCGCCCTCGATATACCTGGTCAGCTTCATCAGGTTCGGCCGCTCTTCCAGGTCGACTAAGCCCTGGACGACGACATTGACGGCGTCCCAGCCGAAGGCGCTGAAAGCGCCGGCAGTATCCGGCGGCATGATCGACTGGATGCGGGAAGCTATTTCGGTCGGCTTTTGCCAGTTGAAGGTGAAATCCAAACGCACGCCGGCTTCCGGAAAGGCGGGATGGAACTCCAGGAAGGTGTCGGCTTCCCGGTAATCGGCGCAGGCCCGCATGACTACCCGCTTGAGCCGCCGGCTGTTCTTTGGGTCAATGATGATCACGACGTCGCCGCGGCGCACCGCTTGCGTGACCAGGTTGGCCAATGCCACGCCCTTGCCGGATTGGGTGGTGCCGACCAAAAGCGTGCCGCCCTCGAAATTCTGCAGCGGCCGGTAAAGCGCCTCCTCCCGCGGCGCGACGCCATGGATGTAGGGTAGGCCGATCTCGCTGTCGGGTTGCGGATCGACCGCGTAGCCCAGCCAGTGTAGCAGCAGTGGCGACACCGCATAGTCGCGGAAATCCACCTTGGCCAACTCGTAAAGGCGTTGCGAATGCACCGGCTGCCACTCGAAGCCGAAGCCCAGAAACACCTGGTCGGGTTGCCTGCACAGTTTTTTCAAGGTCATGGTGGACATCACCTGCATGGCACGGCCTGACAGCGAGGCGCGCACCACCAGGATGCGCAGCGCCTGCCGCAGACGCAGCACCGCCATCATGAGACAGCTTGCCGCAAGGAACCCCGTCATTTGCCAAGGTAATTGTTCTTGAGTAGCGACGGCGATAGAGACGACCAGGGCTGCCAGCCACGCCAGGCCGGCGTACGCTTCATAGGCGGGACGCCATGGCATTTCAAATGGGCGGGTCAGCATGCTGGTGTCTCTACGTCATTGGCCGTCGGAGCTTTATTGCCAGCAGCAAAGCCGGTCATGAATCGGGACGCCAGCAGCAAGCCGCGCGTTGTTTCACCGTCGATGTGGCGCGCCACGGTGGCAGCGGTGCTGTCCGGCTGCGCCAGCATGCCGGCGTCTGTTAAGGCCCGCAAGGCAAGCGTTGGCTCCAGCTGGCGCCTCGTGAATTCGGTGAGGGCAATGAACAGGCCGGCTTCCTCCATGCGGATGACGGCGCCCGGCTCGTCGCGGTTGATGGCGTCGACAATTTCGGCCAGCGCATCGCGCACCACGGGGTTCAAGCGCATGGGCGCGTCCAGCCGGAATCCTGAGATTTCCAGGGGGAGCTGGACAGGGGCTGCGGGCGCCGGCGCCGGGGGCGCAGCGGGATGCTCTTCCGCTGCAGGGGCGGTGGCGGCCGGGGCAGGCACGTTGGGTGTGGCATCCATGGGCAACGGCAGTTGCTCAGTCGCGTGGCAAGGCGGCTCTGCGGCGGCTGGGTCAGGTGCGGATGCGGTGGGCGTCGTGCGGGTTAGCGCTGCGGCAAGCGGCTCGGGCGCCGGATCCAGTCCGGCAAACAGCAGTGCCGGTGTGGACAACTTGACGGCGTCGATCCCAGGCTTGCCGCCGGGCGGATGGATGTGCCACAAGGCCTGGCCGTCATGCTGGGGTGTGAACACACCAGCGGCCAGCAGGATGCCCAGCATCGTATCACTTTCCTTGGGGATTCCCGCCAATGCTTTGGACGCCAGCAGCGCGCGCAGGTCGGCAGCGGCATTGGGCCACACCAGAAAAGCACCGTCGCGGCCGTACCAGAGGCGCGACTTGTCCGTGTTGGGTCGCCAGGCTGGATGGGTGCGCACCAGCTGGCGCAGCACATCGACCAGCAGGCGCTCCCAGTGGGCACCTGTCTGGGGCTGGCCACGGCGCTCGCCGCTGGCGCGCAGGTCGCGGTCGATGACCAGGGCCGCCGCGCGGCGAACCAGGTCGTCAAGAATATTGTGTTCCGGGTAGACCGGCACGCCGGCAATGCTGGCCAGCATGTGCGGCACGATGACGGTATTGTCGCTGGCAAGGTGCTGCAAGACGGCATTGGGCACCACGTGAGGCAGGATAAACAGGCCTTGGGCGCGGCAGTCGGGCGCTTGGGGGTGCCATGTCAGGCAATAGCGCTCGGCATGGTGGCCTGCGAGCCATGCCGACAGCGGCAGCAGGTAGGGTTGCCAGGCTTCGCCCTGGTCGCTGGTGACGGCGACATGGCTGAGGGTGCGATGCAGCTCGCTGCACAGGCCTGCCAGGAAGGTCGCCTGGCGCCAGCGCGGCTCCAGGTGCCGGCGCGTGGAAATCGTGGCACGCCCGGAAAAGATATGACCGTCGGTGCCCTGCAGGCTGAAAAATCCCACTTCCAGTCCCAGGCGCAGCAAGCCGCCCGGTGCAGGAAAATAGTTGTCGGGGGTGGCCGGCAATAGATGCACGCAGGCGGCGTAGTTGCGGATCAGCGGCAGCAATTCCACTGCAAAGGTCGGACGGTCGACGCCGTAACAGACCTTGATGCGGTCGATCAAATCCTGGTGTTCCTCCAGCACGTCGTCGATGGAGTGGGTGACAATGCCGGGATCGGTCGCCGGCGGCATAGAGACCGGCCTGTGTTTTTCCTGTGCGGATGGCGCGGCGGCAGCCGCGGCGACGGTGGCGCGTGGCAGGCCAAAACGACGCAAGAGGTGAACAAAGGAGCGCATGCATGGAGGGGAATCGGTCGGGACAAACGATTCTGGCGCGGCAAGCCAGGGCGGCGCCAGCTGAAATGACCGCTTCCTGCGCCGGCTTTCGCACTCAGCCTTCCCGCGTTTGCCTGGCCAGGGCGACGATGCCGAGTTTCAGGACAGTCGTGTCGGGCAATGCCGTCACGGGGAAGGAAGTCTGGAGCCGCGGGTCGCGCCGGTAGCGATGCAGCAGCTTGCAGAACGGGCATTCATGGTTGGTGGCAGGCGTCGCGCCGAGTGCCGTCAGGTACTGGCTGGCGCAGGTCGGGCAGGTCACCAGCGAAAAACTCGGCACCCTGACGATCCACAGCCCATCCAGGTGCGAGGCCAGGTCGAAGGCACGGTCGAAGCTGATGCGCGGCACGCCATGGAGCATCGATAGATAATGCTTGTAGGCCGCCACCAGTGCTTCGGCGGGGCCGAAATCCAGCCCCCTAATACGCCGGTAGAACGACACGACCATCGAGGCTTCCGTGCGGTACAGCAGATTGGCGCTGTGATACCAGTCTGGAGAATCCGGTGGGCGGCCGCGCGGTATGGCATTGCGGTCGCTAAAAAACAGTTGCACCAGCTGTCCGTGCGGCAGGCCCGTCACATAGCCGATCGTGCGCAGGCGCGCGCCCAGGGCTGCGCAGTCTTTTGCCAGTCCGAGCGCGCGAATATGGCGCTCGGCATAGGGGGAGTGGGTCGCCATCAGTTTTTCCTCCACGGGTTGTCAGCACTGCACCGCTGCGGGCTGCGGCGCATAGGGCGCGTGATGCGGCGGATGGACCGCCATCACGGCGCCGGCAAGCGGCAACGGCAGGGCCAGCAGGGACACCATGTCCTGTCGCGGCAGGAACAGGCATTCGTGTCCGAGATTGGCAACCAGGATCAGGATCTGGTCGATGGACAGCGACTCCAGCAAGCGCGCCTGCGCCTCGCACAGGCCGAATTTGCAGCAGGCGGCAACCCGGTCATGCTTGATGCTGTCACGCACGGTGATCAGCAGGGAGAGGTTGATAATTTGCACATCGGAAAATTGCATATTGCCCATGATAATTTCCTTACAGTAAGCCCTTCGGGGCATGGTGACTGCGTGGCAGCCTGATCAGTGCAGGCTGGGCGATTGCTTCGGTAAATTCTTGTGGCTGTTCATCGGGTAACTCATTATCCTGACTGCGTGTAAGGTTAATATTTTGCTAACATTGACGTCAATAATGAATACTTGCGGCAAGAAAAGCGCCACCTGCAAATGCTCCCGTTTCGGAAGATTTTTTCGGGCGGCGTGCAATTGACGCAAAACGCGCGTCGCCCGGCGTGTTCCAACCAGGTTGTCCGCAACCTGGACCCGCCTGCCTTTGCCCATGGACAAGGCCTTCCCCTTGCGGGTATGCCTTGTCCGGTGCGGGACTGCCTTGCTTAGTTGCTTAAGTCGCTTGCGCGAGTCCTTTCCAGTCGCTTGCGGCCAGTTCGATGAGCTTGCCGCCCAGGGCTTCGAATTCCGTCGCCCGGTCGTAGTCGTCGATCTCTTGCGAGTAATGCGTGATGGCGTTGACCAGCCCATAGCCGGACAGGTCGCCTTCTCTCACCAGGTGGCGCAGCACACCGATGCGCTCGGTCTCGTTCAAGGTATAGCGATTGGCCAGGACCTCGACGGTCTTGACCGGGTCGCCGGTGAGCGCAATGCCCTGCGTCTTCTGCATCTTGTGCGCGATCTGGAGGAAGCTGGCCTCGGACACCGCCGCCTCGACCACGTCGCGCACCTTCAGGAAGAAGGCCTTGTCGTCTGCCGCCAGGGTATCGTCGCGAAAGACCGTGACGGCTTCTTCCTCGGTTTGCTGAATGCGCCCGACGTGGGTCTTGCGCAAGCCGTGGTCCGCCGCGATCAAACCGTTGCTGCATACCAGGCGGTAGATCAGCGGCTGCACCGACAGCGTGCCGTGGCCGACTTCGGAATTCATGATCACGAGTCCTGCCTGCACCACGTCGCCCGGCGCCATCTCGAAGCGGGTGCGGGGCGTAACGACCTTGATGTACATCTTTGTCTCGGTCAGTTCGACCGATTCGAAGCGCATCTCCGGCAGCCGCTGCAGAATCGGCAGCACGTTTTCCGCGAGGTCATAGTTGTCGAGGCGCCGGTAGCGCTCCGACAGCACGGCCCGCACCTGGCCATCGAGCGTGCGGATCAGGCGACGCTCGCCATCGGCCTGCAGCCAGGTGTTGATATTGCTGTCGAGCAGATCCGGCTGGTCCAGGCGCATGCGTTCGAAGTACGCAAACGGGATCTTCAATTTGTCGGCCAGCTGGCGCCGCGCCAGTTGCGTGATGCCGTAATGGGCGAAAGCGTCGCTTGCCGCGATGGTCAAGGCGCAGTCGCCCGCGGAACTGGTCTTGCATGCCATCAGGGGCGAGGGCACGATCATGTCTTGCTTGGTGCCGAGCTGGCGCAGCAGTTCCTGGGCCAGGCTGGAAAGGGAACGTCCGGTTTTCATGGGTATTCTCCTGAAAAAAGCGGGGACGACACCGCCCGCAGCGGGCGATATCCCCGCTGGGGTTGAAAAACAGGCCTGGCGGAGCCAGACCTGCAGAGCGCAATGCAATGCGCCCATGCTTGGGCTGCCTTCGATGGGGGGATGCCCCTCCTGGCGGCAGCTGCCAGTGAAAAACGTGTACGCGAGAGTACAAGGCGCGGCGTTGCGGCCGCACCCCCCCCCCCACCTTATTGCGCGCGTTCCGGCTGCTCGCTGCGCGCGCGCCAGACATCGGCCCAGTCCGTGCCCGCGTGGCGCGGCACGAATACCGTCACATGGCGGGCTTGCCCCAAGCGTGCCGCCTTGCTCAGGCGCCGGGCCAGGGCAAAGGCGCAGGCCTGGCCAGCGTAGTCGCCATCGGCATCGTTGTCGGCGTAGATGCAGATGCGGCGCACCGTGTCGGGCACCCACAGCTTGTCCATGTTGCCGGCATTGATCGCCGCCCACACCGGCTTGCCGGTGCCCAGATGAATGGCCAGCGCCGTTTCGATGCCTTCGGCAATCGCCAACTCGTCGCCGGCGGCAAACAGCCGAACCGCGGCGCCGTTGATGCCGGCTGACAGCACTTTCCTGGCGTCGCGCAGCGGCGCCTTCTGGCCATCCTGCAGATAGGTGCGGTGCAGCGTCACCGCCAGCCCGTCGGCGCCCTGGATGCAGGCCAGCATGGCTGGATACTCGGCGACCTTGTGCGACTTGCCCGCGGCATTCTTTTCGTAATAGCCCAGTGCCGGGTGAAACCGCAGCACCTTGGGATAGCTAGCCAGCCCCAGGCTGCGGCTGCGCAGATAGCAGTCGACTGCGTCGCCCGCCACCACTGCCGTGGCTTCGTCCCAGATGCGCCTGGCCAGCTTCTTCATCTTGTCTGCCGGCGGCTCTTCCATGCGCAGGTGCGTGGCAGGCAGCTGGGCGCTGCCCAGGCATTCTTCCAGACGCAGCAAGACCGTGCCGAAATCCCAGCTGCGGATTGCCTGGAGCAGCTTGATGCCGTCTCCGGGACCGCAGCCGCGGCAGTGATAATTGCCTTCCCCAAACTTGTCGGTGTACTGGAAGCGGTCGTGGCCGCCGCACAGCGGGCAAGGCTGGTTGCGCCGGTTGAGGATGGCGGCATCGATGCCGAGCGCCGTCAGCAGCTCGGTCCAGCAGCCATGGGCGCGCAGCTTGATGTCGGCAACGCGCGCTTCGAACAGATGGTGGTCCATTTGAGTCTCCCCGCGGCCTGCCGGCCGCGCCTTGGTTGAAGGATGCCCGGACGGGCTTTACGCGAACAGGTCGCCTTGCGTGAACCGTTGCCGCACTTGCTGGTTGAGCCACTGCGGGTTCTTTTCCAGATGACGCGCGATCCACTCGGGGTGGCGCTGCACGGCTTCGCGCACCCAGGCGGGATAGCGATGCAGGGTGGCCTGCAGCCAGGCCTTGAGCTGGCCGCGGATTGCTTCCTTGACGGCATCGGCATCGACCTGCCCGATATAGGGCAGGGGAGACAGCGGGCTGCACGCCACGACCTGGATGCAGTTGACGAAGGAAAACGGCCGGCTTTCCTTCGCGCGCTCGGTAAATACCCAGCGCAGCATGTCGAGCTTGTCTTCCAGCGGCGTTGCCGGGTCGCCCAGTTCGGCCACTGCCTGGAGCAGCCGCCAGTGCAGCAGCACGATTTCTTCTTCTTCCCACTCGACGGTACCGTCATCGTCGGCGAGCAGCAGCGCGTCGGCCACAGGCGCGGACGCGGGCAATGCCGACGGCGAGGGAATGGGGAATGCACTCAGGTTCAGCATCATTGCCTCCAAAAATAGTAATGCGAGGCAATGACCACCACGGCGGGGCACTTGCCCGCGCAGGGTGGGGAACGACCGGCGAAGTGCCGGCATGTGGGGCTGGCTAGGCTTGCAGGGCGGCGTGCCCTTGACCGGTGTGCCAGCTACCGGTCGAGAAAACGGTCAAGAACGCGGTCAAGAAAGTGGTCAATGTGCGATGGCGTCTGCGCCGGGACAGCATGCCGGGCGAAGGAACAATTCCGGCACGGAAAATTGGCCGGTGACGCAGGTACATTGCGCGAACTCCAGGGCTTGCCGAACGGCTTGCAGGGCTAGCTGCTGCATGTATTCAAGTTACGCCGCCGGCCAGAAGCCGTCAATGCCGCAGGAGTGACTTTGCCCCGCTGATGGCGAAAAGGCGCCGGCAGGTGGTCCTTTTTGGGTGGCGCTTTGCGGCAGGGGCTCCGAAGATGGCATTTCATGATGGATTTCTTGCGGAGCGACGACATGGCAGACACCCAGCTCGTGAAAGTGGACCAGGGGGCGGTGAACGAACGCATCCTGGCGCGGGAAGTGACGGTGGATTTTCGGCGGGTCGAGGCGGCCAGCGTCAAGATGGTCACGCACCTGAAGAGCGCAGAGGGCAAACGCCTGTTCGTGCGCTACTTCAACACCCTGCAACTCAATGGTCACTTCATCTCCGTCACCGCCCGCACCAAGTTGAAGCACGACGAGGTCGAAAAGGTGGAAGCGGCGCTGCGCGAAAAGCTCGACGCGGCAACGCTTGCCTTGAACAAGGGCATCGACGGCGCCGAAGCGCTGTTCCAGAGTCATGGCATCACGCATGTGGCGACCTACGATACGCTGCCGCTGGTGCTCGAAGTCGGCATCATTTCTTCCCTGGGACGGCGCTATTTCGAGCTGTTGAACAAGGTCGACCAGATCATGCCCTTGCTGCAGACCCTGGAAATCCATGAAGTCATCACGCCGGCCGACGCCGATATCCAGCGCGCCCTGTTCAAAAAAATGATCCGTAGCATTGCTGGCAGCGCACGCAATCTGGCAGGTGGCCTGCGCCGGCGCATGAACGAGCTGGCAAGCCGCGAAGCCGAGCAGGCGCGCGCAAAGGGGGAACGCGGTACCGCTCAGGCGGAGCCTGCGCTGACCATGGCCAATCGAGAGCCGCAGTCAGGGGAGGGCGATACAACAGAAACGACGGAAGAGGGGCGTAACGCTGTTGCGACGGCGGCGCCATTGAGCATTGCGTGAGCGGGCGGGCTTGGGCCGGCGCCCGTTACAAGCCGGCGTCGGCCAGGATATCGGCGGCGCGGGTGGCGAGCGCATCGCTGATGCGCAGCAGGTTCAGCACCGACAGGTTGTTTTCTCCGCGCTCGATCTTGCCCATGTTACTGCGTTCGATGCCGGCGGTGATGGCCAATCCCTCTTGCGACAAACCCAGGAGCTTGCGCCGGGCACGAATCGCTGCACCCATGCGCACGAGTTTTTGTTCCTTGTCGAGTTTGGACGAGAGCCTTGCCATGACGCCAATGTTGGCGTCACGCTGCTTTTAATACCACGTGATTGAATACCCATATTGCATGCGAGCAGGTTTAAGACGTTCTTGTTATGGACTGGGGAGATGCAGCTTGCTCGGCAACCAGGCATGGCGCAACACGATTTTTTTTGTTGCTATGGAGTCAACGGCATTCATTACCCATTTGATATTAAAAAAACAACAATGCATTATTTATAAAATGGCAATTTCAATGATGAGCCCCTACAATCCGCTGCGCAGTGCTTGTGCACAGTGATGGTCGCCATGCTGGTGCTGAAAGCGTCAGGATCGTCGGGGGTTTTCGGGTGGCGGGTGACGGTCGAAGACTGGATCATGAAAAGAAATCTCAAAGGGGTGTGCTCGTATGGATACCGAATCAATCCTGCTGTCGATTGCGATGCTTCAGGACGTCGTCAATGGCAAAACCTATGACGCCGTGGCAGCGGCTTACGGGGTGACGCGGACCGCCATCGAGCGGCGTGTCAAGACGGCGGCGCTGCGGCTATTCCGGGAAGCCGGCATCGACGGCATAAACGAGGAAGGGCTGGCGTTCGTGCAGCGGCTGCGCGCCTGCCGGCCGGCGATCACGGCGGCCATCCAGCGCTATGAGCCGCGCGGAGCCGACCGCAAGCGCGGCGGGCGCATCCTCTCCGACCAGGATATCGAGCTGGCGATCCAGCGCACGCGCCAGCGCAGTCCCTGTGCGCAGCGCGACGTGGCGCTCCTGTGCGTGTTGCTGACCACGGGCGCGCGGCCGCTGGAAATCGCCCGGCTGGAAGTGCGCGACTACCTCCAGGCCGATGGCAGCGTAAGAGAAGAATCGGTCATGCGCAGCGAGGTCGCGGTCAACCGCAGGAGCCGGCCGCTGTTCTTCGCCAGTGACAAAGTACGTGAGGCGATGGACCGCTACTTGGCGGAGCGCGCCGGACAGCATCCTGCTGTTGCGGGGACGCTGCCCTATCGCGGCCTGGCGCCGGATAGTCGCCTGTTCTTGACCGAAAAGGGGAGGCCGTTCGAGATCCATTGTCACGGCGCGCAGGGCCAGCGGCGCTATCTCTGCCGCGGCATCCTCGATACCTACCGCAAGATCTTCCGCCGCATCGGCTTGCCTGGCGCGTCGGCGCTGAGCGTGCGGCGCACCGTCGCCAATCGCCTGTACGAACGCGGCGCCGCGGAAGACCAGATCGGCGAGATCCTGGGCATCAGCGAGAAAAAATCGGTGCGCGAACTCTTGCCCAGGCAGCGCCAGCCCCTGCAGTCGGTCGTGCGCGGACTGGTCTGAGCGTGGGCTGTCGGCAATCATGCCGGGTGGGTTTGCGCAGCAGGGAAGGGGCGCGGGAAGTGGTGCACTGCCCGGGAGGGCGTCACCCCGGCAGCACAGTTTCTCTGTGAAGAGTACGGGAACTCCGGAGTGCTCACCTCGTTGGTAGCGATTTCTAGATTCCTTGTTGCTGTTTTTCGCGCAGCAGGAGATGTCTTGGCTATTGGCGTCTTGCCGCAGATTTTTGGGCAACAGCAGCATTCCTGGTGATCGCCGCAGTCCCAGGTCCGTTGAGTAAACGTGTGTTCTCAACGGCATTCCAGGGCAGCTAGAAACCGGGGCACCGTGGCGTGATGTCCCGGTTACTTATTGCGGGGAAGCTCGCCCGTTTCGATGTAGCGCGCGTAACTGGCGCAATGGCGCCGGGATTCCGCTTGTGCGGTATCCGACTTGAGCTCGGCGCTGGCCCTTTCCCAGTCCGCGCATTATTTTGCCAGGGTACGGCCGTGGATATCGGCACTACGCTGCGCACGCAACTGGGCTATTTGCATGGCTGCATTCTCTTGGCTGCGCTGCAAGGCGGCTTGATTGGCGGCTTGCACGTGCTGGGTCTCCTGGTTGATGACTTTGGCGGTGTCGTTCCAGACTAACTCGATCTGATGCTGAGCGATTTTGGCTGTAATCCACGTCGATGCAAGATTGCCCACGACGACTGCTGCGGTAATTGTGATAAAGAGGAGCCAGTAATTCGGCGATGACTGTTTTGGGTCAGTGAATGTCGGGGGCACTGATCATTCCTTGTTCACCCAGGCAGAAGCACCTGCCATCGCAGTCTACGTTAATTGGTTGCCAACTGTCCATGAGGGAAATGTGGGTGATGGTTGCACAAGCCCCCCCGTCGTGAAGCCCGCAGTCTTATCGATCAATACGGGGGAAGCGGACCGCGCTGGTCAGCATTAACGATGGCGCTGCCTGCTGCAGCGCCGGGAGGAGGCGCAATGCGGCACTTGAAGCGGCGCAGAAAGGCGGGATCCTGGACAGGCGAAATCCATCGCACTGCACAGGAGCCGCGCCATGACATCCATCATTGACCCATCCCGGGAAACTCTCTCGCGCGTAGTTAGCCTGGCTACGCCGGAACCCGCGTTATGCGACAAGTTGCAGGGCCGGGAATGCCGCTCGGAATACCCGGCGGCAGGCGTGGTCAGCACGTCAGACCCGTTTGTGCTGGTGCCGCCATCGACGGGGGCGTGCACGCCCAGTGTCGATCAGGTGAAGGCGGCAGCGGTCGCATTGGGTGTCGATGCGACTCGCTTTGCGAGGTATGCGGCGCTGCGCTGGGGTAGTGGCTGGCGGCGCAATCCGACGGACCGGGCGCTGGCGCTGGATGAAATCAGGCGCTACCGCAATGACGCCGAAGGATTTGCCGACAAGGTCGATACTGTATGGCGCTCGGCTGGACGTATCGACGGCGATTGATGCCGACCATGAACTGCGCCGGGCGCATCAACGCCAGGCACGGCCGCGACAGCGGTTGGTCCAGCCGATTGCCCCCGGCAGCATCCTGGTTTGAAACGGTTGTGGACTGATTTTAGGTCCGCTTTCCTGTACGCCCGCTGAGGGGGAGTTGTGCATGCTGCCCGTCGTCCGGGCAGCATGCACGTGGAAGGGACAGCGCGTGACCAGGCGCTGGCGATTACAGCATGCCTTGTTCGGCAAATGACAACACCTCGCTGCCGGCAACGATGCAGTGGTCGATCAAGCGGATCTCCACCAGTTCCAGGGCGGATTTGAGCATTTTCGTGAGCATCTGGTCGGCATGGCTTGGCGTTGTACTGCCGCTCGGATGGTTGTGGGCCACAATCAGCGACGCTGCGTTGCGCGCCAGTGCGGCCTTCACCACTTCGCGTGGGTAGACTGACGTGTGGGTCAGCGTGCCGCGGAACAGTTCCTGCGCTTCGATCAGGCAATTGCGGGCGTCGAGATACAGCGCCAGAAAGACTTCGTGCTCAACATGCCCGCAGTGCAGGCGCAGCCAGTCACGCACCATGCCGGGTGAACTCACGACGGATCTGCCTTGCATCTGCTCGGCCAGGTCGCGCAGAAGGAGTTCGCGCGCAATGGCGAGGCGCCGCTGCACCAGCGTCTCGTGGGACGCCAGGGCGACCATGTCGTAAGGGGCTGCCAACGCGGCCGACAACTCGGCAATCACGGCCGACTGGGGCACTGCCACCAGCTCGCTGGTGAGTTGGGTGCGTGACATCGAGGAAATCTTGCTCATGGCTTTCTCCATTAAAAATGGGGAACGCCGCCCCCAGGGGGACAGAGTTCCCCAGGGGTAAAGCACGCGGTAGGCGTGCAGGGATGGGTGTTGCATCATTGCCGCAGGCGGCGTGCATTCGTGCTGGAATGCGACTACAGACGGACTGCACGGCGACTGCAGTGCGCCAATAAATTTTGTTGGTGGGCGCTGCCTGCGGCAATACACAGGCGCAGCCGATTGCGCGACAATCAGGCGATCGACGATCCGATTGGAGGACGATGATGATTCGCTGGGGATGCCATATCCGCCTGACCGCGCCGGAAATCGCGCGATTTGAAAAAATCACCGGCTTTGTGCCGGAGAATGTCAAGACGTTGGACGATCTGGATGCCTACATCGCCCGCTGTAAACGCCATTACTGGGGCGTGTCGCGCGACACGCGCTTTTTGCACTGGCTGATGGATCGCGAGCGGGGTCGCTGCCTTGGCGCGGGGCACGAGAACACATGCCGCGAGGCGGCAGGAAGCAGCTGAGTGCTTCACGCACCTCCCTCGTGGGGAAGCCGTGAAGACACTCGGCGCTGCTGGCGCCAGCGTAGCGGAATCGCTAACGAGCCCGATCATGCTGCCTTGGTGCCGGCGGCAGGACGGTCGCCCGACGAAGCCGCTGGCGCTTCCGCCTGTGCATCAAACGCCGTCTGTGCTTGCGCAAATTCGGTGTCACCCGACAGTTGCTGCACGCGCGGCATGGCCGGCTCCCGGACGACTTCAGGCAGGCACGCCACGAAAACGTCGCTGGTCCTTTGCAGCAGCGTGCGCAGGGCACGCAGCGGCGACGTCAGCAGCACGCCGCACAGCAGTCGCACGCCCTGGCCGATGCGCTGGTGGCGTGCCTGCCGTGCTTTTTGCAGGCGCAAATTTTCCTTGCACAGCAGGTACAGGGCCAGGTGGGCCCGCTTCATTTCCGGATCGGCTTCCAGCTGGCGCAGGATTTCCATGGCGAGGGCGGGATGGCCGACGCGCCGGTAAAACCCGGCCCAGGCTTTCTGTTCCTCGTCGTCGACGCTGGCGCGACGGCTGCGGGGAGGCTTGCTGGGGGCAGGGGACATGGCGATTCTCCTTTAGCTGCGACGGCGGTTGCCAGACAGGTCGTGGCGCTGGCGCGACGTGTCTCTTCCATTTCCGGGACCGGGCGCAAGTCGCCTGGCACCGGCGTTGCGCTGCCGCAGCAGGGCAGCAACTGCAGGTCTGGCTGGCGGAGCGGCCGGCTGCGTGCCGGAGCCGCCCAGCAGGGTGCAGGGGGAAGGGAAGCGATTGGGGGGCAGCATGGGGTTTCCTTTCAAAAAAAAGGAACACCCTCCCCGGCGGGGAACGATGTTCCCCGTGTGGGATGGCGCCAGTCGGGACGGGCGCGGCGCGGTGATGGCATGCCTTGCAGCATGCATAAAACAAAAGGCCCGCGGTCCTTGCGAACTGGGGCCTTTTTCTCGGTGGTGAAGCACGACCTGCACAGGGCAGGAGTGCACTTTCACCGCATGCTCGCCGGCATTTCCCGAAGGAAGGCTGGCGAGCGGCAAGTCCGGCAAGCGCCGGTTTAACGACAAAGCCACTTGCGTGGCGTGACCAGCAGGACTGCCGGTCGCTTCAGGGCGGGTAACGACCGCAACGCCGGCTGGATGGGCCGGACTTCACGTCAGCTTGGCGACAAGCCACTGTGAAGGCTGTGTAGGTGCGATACCTACAGAAAGCGATTCAAGTATGGCAGTGGCGGTGGGCGCTTTCAAGCGTCACGAGTGTGCCCGGGCGGGGCGCCATGCGCATACCAGAGCAAAGGCGACGGTTTGGGGTGGCGGCGGCATCGGTCTTCAAGGGAACGCATCCAGGCAAGCGCGGACCATCGCTGCCGCAACGCACGGTCGGCATCGCCGGCTTTGGCACCTTCAAGGAGGTGAGCCGCGCGGCAAGCAGCGGTGTCCATCCGGGCAAAGCCGCCAAAATCAAGCCCCGGCAAGCAGAGTCCCGAAGTTCGTGCCTGGCGCCGGATGTAAGGCAGCCGTCGATCCGAAGGCTGTCATGCGCAAAGTCGCGCAATAAGGACGAGAATTATCGGAAGGCAAGAAGGCACAATCTGCTGGCGGAGTCTGCCGGGAGCCGTATCGCGAACGTGTTCGACACAGTTGATTGCCGCAGCCTATAGCCGACAGGGGAATTTGGCAGGACCACTTTCACGCCAGTTGTCGTGAAAGTGACGGCCAAGTACGCGGGGAAAATTGCTTCGCGTATCGACACCGTAAGTCCAGCCATGGATGATAGGCTAGACCTGTGACCGGAGTTTGACATGCATCACCGTTGTCAACGAGTCGCTGGAGAAGAGCCCGCAGGGATGCGTCAATACTCCTAGTCAAAAAAAAAGCCCGCGGACCTTGCGGTGCGGGCTGGAATCCAATTCATAGAGAGTTGGAGGAGACACAATTACTATAACCTTGCCGTTTGGGGGCGTCTGCTTTCATTTGGTGATGTCTGTTATGTCAATTGAATATAACATCGGCGATGACGAGCCGGCTGCTAGGGATGCGTCAGGCGACGTGGCAATGAATATTTTTCAGGGGAAATCGGTTGACGCAATGTGCTGTATATATGTACAGTATCGGCATTATGTCGCTGCCGATCATTCCCCGCCATCTTCCTCCTGACGCACTGACGCTACTGCAGGATGCCGCGCCTGCCGCAGCCGTGCCGGCGCCATGGACAATCCGTTTTTTTCGGCAGCCGATTCCGGCGGGATTTCCCTCGCCGGCCGCCGACTATGCGGAAGAGGGGCTCGATCTCAATGCTTATCTGATTGCCCGCAAGTCCTCCACCTTTTTGTTTACGGTGGTGGGCGACTCCATGAAGCATGCCGGCATCCTGGGCGGCGACAAGGTCGCGGTCGACCGCGCCATCGAACCCCGGCACGGCCATATCGTCATTGCCGTCGTCAACCAGGAATACACCATCAAGCGGCTCTATCGACGCGCTGGCGTCATCGAGTTGCGTCCGGAAAACCCGGCCTTTCCGGTCATCCGATTTGCCGGCCAAGACGAGCTGAGTATCTGGGGTGTGGTGACCGGGGTGGTGCGCCGGTTCACAGTGTAAGCATGGAAAACACCCCTCGGGTCTTCGCCCTGGTTGACTGTAATAATTTCTACGTGTCGTGCGAACGCGTCTTCAATCCGAAGCTCGCGGACAAGCCGGTCGTGGTCCTCTCCAACAATGACGGCTGCGCGGTGGCGCGTTCCAATGAAGTCAAGGCGTTGGGCGTGAAGATGGGCGCGCCCTGGTTCCAGATGCAGCATCTCGCCAGGCAGCACGGCATCATCGCGCTATCGTCCAACTACACCCTGTACGCTGACATGTCGCAGCGGGTCATGACGATCCTGCGCGACTTCAGTCCCGAGGTCGAAGTATATTCGATCGATGAATCGTTTCTTGGCTTGCAGGGCCTTTCCAGCCTCTGGCCTTCCTACAGCGAGCTGGGTCAGGCGATCAGGCATCGCGTCGGCCAATGGACCGGGCTGCCGGTTTGTGTGGGCATCGCCCCCACCAAGACCCTGGCCAAACTGGCCAACCACCTCGCCAAAAAGCGGCCGGAATTTGGCGGTGTATGCGACCTGGCGTCCCTGGGCGAGCCGCAGCTGGCTGGCTATCTGGCGTGCCTGGAAGTCGGCGAAGTCTGGGGTGTCGGCCGGCGCATCGCCGCCCGGCTGCAGGCACTGGGGATCGGGTCGGTCCAGGTGCTGCGTGCAACCCCGCCGCAAGTCATCCGGGAGCATTTCGGCGTGGTGATGGAACGCACCGTCAGCGAGCTGCGCGGGATATCCTGCCTGGACCTGGACGAGGTGACACCGCCAAAGCAGCAGATCATCGCTTCCCGCTCGTTTGGTGCGCTGGTGATCTCCCAGGAAGAGTTGCGCGAAGCGGTTTCGCGCTACATGCAGACTGCCGCCGAGAAGTTGCGGCAGCAGGGTTCGCTCTGCAGCGCCGTGCAGGTATTTATTCATACCAATCCATTCAGGACGCACGACAGGCAGTACAGTAACGGTGTGGTCGTGCCATTGACACAGGCGACAGATGATTCACGCCGGCTGGTCGCCGCCGCGCTGTGGGGGCTTGCGCGCATCTACCGTCCAGGTTATTGCTACAAGAAAGCCGGGGTGATGCTGCTGGACCTGGCACCCGCATCGGTACGGCAAGCTTCCCTGTTCAGTCAGGTCAACCCGCGCACAGCCCAGCTGATGCGCGTGCTGGATGAATTGAATGCGGCGCATGGTCGCAACACCATCCATCTGGCCTCCTCGGGCATCCAGCAGCGCTGGGCAGCCCGGTTCGACCACCGCACACCGCGCTATACCACGCGCTGGGATGAACTGCCGCGCGTCCATACCTGAGGTGCCTGCGGCAAGGCGGTGCGCCAGGGACCATTGCCGCTCTGGATAAGACCGCAGTGCGGCACGACAGCTCGCAGGACTGCGGGAGTCCTCGCTATGCGGGCGTTCCCTGAAGTTGGCGGCAATTGCCCGCGCATGGTCTTGTCTTGCGCTAGGCTTTTCTACCGCGTGCAGCCGCCGTGCCACCAAGATAGGCGCTGGAGGCACGCTTGCGCCCGTGGCCTGCAAGTTCGGCCACTTCCTGCCGCGCCATCCGGTCGATCTCGGCAGGCGGCTTTGTGCCGCCGCGCACCGGCGCGGCAGTGCCCGTCAGGGCTTCGAACTGATGGATCAGCACTTCATGGCGCAGGCCGTGCGCCGTCACGCCCAGTTGTTTCTTGGTGATGCCGAATTTGTCCATCACATAATCGAAGCGGCGCAAGGCCTGTTTCAATGTGTGTGCGGGGTGGCCGATGTGGGCATCCCGAGTGGCAGCGACTAGTCTGGCATGGTCGATGGCAGCCAGGCGTTGTGGTGTGTCGAGCGCGATGAAGCGCTGGCGCCCGCCTTTGCTGCCGGCTCTGATCTGCACATACCATTCCGCCTTTCTTTTTTCGGGAGGGAAACCGGTCGCCTCGAACGGCACCACGCACTGGTGTGGCCGGAACATGATCGCCTCCTTCCTGCGGATTCCCAGCGCGCGCATGAGCCTGAGTGCAGCACCGACATGCGGGTCGCAGGTAACGATTTTTTCAATCATTCCATCGATGTCGACCTGACGGGCGGACCAGCTCTTGTCGCGTTCGGCAGCTTCATGCCGTTCATATTCCTCGCGCTGCAAACCGTAGTGGTGGGGCTTTCGCACCAGGCCTGGCTTGCCGAGCCACTGCGCCAGCGCGCGCAAAAAGCTCAGGTAAGTCTGGATCGTCGCCGGCGCCAGTTTTTCTTGCTGCCAGAGGGCGACCATGGCCTGGATATGGCGCTGGCCCAGATTGCGCGGATCGGGCAGGGTGGCAAAGCCTGCCTTGTGCTTCAAGTCGCGGTAAAAGCGCCGCAGGAAGTTGGCGCGTTCCTGCCGGGTCTTGAACGACACTTCCTTGTGGCGCGCCGTGTGCTGCTTGTTGAAAAGGTCGATCAGGATGGCGAGCACGACCTGCGGCGCCGTCTTGCCTGGTGGGTTGAGAGCCAGAATCTCGGCGGAGCTCAGGCCATTCCAGTCCTGGCGGCGGCGCGGCTGATGGACGAGTGACATCGCCGAACGCCGTGCGCGGATGGATGGCGGGTGAGTGGGCATGGTGTTCTCCAGTAATAACCGCCGGCAGCGCGGAAAGCCGGCAGGTCCAGCAAACGGGGAATCGTAGGAATAGGCAGGTGCGGCCGATTTCATCGCCCTACCTGTCACGCGGTCACAATCCTCATGCATTCCGCGGCCGCGAGCGGAATGCAGTGTCCCAGTGCATTGCCGGCTGCCTTAAAAGGGCAAGGCCGGCTCGGTCATCCTTAAAAATGGTGATGGTGATCCGTCCCGCTTGGGCATTTCTGCGCCGCGCAGGGATTGATGCCGCCATGCCTCCAGGGCAGCGGGTGCGCATCCACGCCAAGATCAAGTCTGGCGTGTGGTGGGATCCGTTCTTGGTGGTCGTCACGTCACCTGCATGGGGCCGTCCCTCACCGAAAGTCCGGGACGGTGTCAGGTGCATGCGCAAAAACGCGCGGGGAGCCTATCCAGGCAAGCACAGCCGCGCGCCGCAAAAGCTGCAGGCGCATTGGGTGACGACGAAAGCTACGCCGACATCGGGTGTCGGCAAGACGAACTGCTCGGCGCCTGGCGCTATCCCGAAGATAGCCAGCGAAAGACGGCTGAAAGCCAGGGCGGACTGCACTGCATGAAAATGGACTACATGGCACAACCGCGCGGGTCATGCCACAACCGATTCAACAATCGGCAGCCAGGGCGGGTCACGTGCGCAACGCCTTTTTGCGTCCCGCGATGGGAGCAGGGCAAGGAGCCTTCCGAGCAGGACCATCTTGCGCGCGACGGGCGGTGTGCGTCAAGGGCAGGGACGGGCATTTCGGGTGGCGTTGCAAATCTCGCCTGAGGGGCATTTATTCTTCGATCGCCGGCCGCGACGAGCCGGCATGTGCCCTTGACAGGGGAAAAAGTGGCCTCTGGTTCCGGTCTGGGGCGTGCCGATAAAACGCGCCTCTTGACGCCTCACTTTTCAGTGCGAGCCTGGTGGGACGTGCAGTGGCATCGCGCCGCGACGCAAATTCCTGGTCGCATTCTGGCCTGGATGCAGCGACACCGTGGTCGTGGCCAGGCGCGACCTGATGGCAAAACACGGCAGGCCAACTGGCCATTGTCCCTGGCCTGGCCAGGTCGACTCGCCGATGCTGGGTGTATTCATTGACTGAAAAGGAGGTAGCTATGGAATCGATTGTGAGGGCGGTGGATGTCGGGTTCGGCAATACCAAATACGTGACGGGCGCTTCTGGCGCCGACATCCGCTGCAGTGCCTTTCCTTCGGTGGCGTACCCGAGCGCCCGGGATTTGTCGGCCGTGCCGGCGGCGGAGCGCCGCAAGACCGTCGCCGTGCCGATCGATGGCTTATTCTATGAAGTAGGGCCGGAAGTCAACCTGGCGGCGGATACCTTCCGGGCGACGCAGATGCATGACCGCTATACCGAGACGCCCGAATATCTGGCGCTCTTGCGGGGTGCATTGCACCAGATGAAGGTGCCCGCCATTGATTTGCTGGTGGTCGGCTTGCCGGTTGCCGCCTTCTTCGCCAAAAAAGCTGCGCTGGAAAAGGCCATGACGGGCAAGCACGATGTGGGCGGTGGCCACACCGTGACGGTGCGTCAGGCGCTTGCCATCGCCCAGCCGCAAGGCGCGCTGGTCTATTATGCGTCGCTCCACGAGAAGTTGAAGACGATCGCGCACGAGCAAAGCCTGATCATCGATCCGGGTGCGCGCACGTTCGACTGGCTGGTTGCCAGAGGCATGCGCCTCGTTCAAAAGAAGAGCCATTCGGTCAACCGCGGCATGTTTGACGTGCTGCAGGCCATGGCCACCGAGATCAGCGAGGATATCGGCACGTCGTACCGCGATTTCGATGCCATCGATGTGGCACTGCGTACGGGGAAAAGCCCAATGATTTACCAGAAGCCCTATGACATGACGCGCTTGATGCCGATTGCGCGCACAATCGCGCAGCAGGCCGTGTCGTCGATGATGCAGTGGATCGAGGCGTCCTACAGTTTTCAGAACATCATTTTGGTCGGTGGCGGGGCATTCCTGTTCAAGAAAGCGGTCAAGGAAGCCTTTCCCAAGCATAGGATCCATGAAATCAAGGATCCGCTGTACGCCAACGTCAAGGGCTTTCAGATCGCCGGGATGAATTATGCGCGCAGTGCCCTGGAAAGCGAGGCTCGATCTCATGGCGTCGGCACTGCGACAGGAGGGGCAGCATGAACCCCGGCACGGCAATGGCGCATGAGACGATCCGGCTGCTGTTCGAACTGGAACGCGACGACAATCCCCGCCTGTACGATGATTTGATCCGGTTCAAGAAAGGCACCAGGCGGGTGAACCGGCTGCGAACGCTGGTGCAGGAAGGATTGCAGGCGCAGCACTGGCCGATCGAATCTGCTGGGAAGTGGATGGCGACGAGGCAAGAAGCAAGCGGTTTCGATGCGATCGACGCGGCGATTACCAACCAGGTCTTTGAGCAGCCGATTGCCGAATAGCGGTCCCATGCCGTTGTTACATAAGGAAATGCTGGCCAGGAGGTTTTATGACGTACCGTAAAAAGCGGATGATGCGTCCGGTGAGCGCATCCGAACTGGCGCAGATGGGCATGTGCGAGCGCCTGATCGTATATGAGCACTGCCATGGCAAGCGCAGTCCAGCAAGCCAGTGCTGTCTGACAGAGCATGAACGATTTTATCGGGAGGCAGTGCGCGCCTCTAATAAGAATGGCCGCTGTGATATCGCAACGCTGTTTGGTGGAGAGGGGGCGGAAATCGCCGCGCTCAGGTTGCTGCGGGACCGGGTATTACGTAAAGGTGCACTTGGATGGTGGCTAATCGGTAGTTATTACCGGTCGGTGAAGGCCATTTGTGCCGTGCTGGTGCAGCATGCATGGCTGCAGCCTCTGGTCCGGAGGCTGATAAAGCCGGTCGACTTGGTGGCTAGGCGCGCCCTACGCCGCAAAAAGGGGCGATTGTGAATCGTTAGCGGGTGGAGTTTGCTGAGGCTCGCGGCGATTTTGCTGCTGCTCGTAGTCTCTAGCATTAAAGAATCGATTGGATTGAATCTCGTTGGATCAGAATGGATCGCTGCATGGCTGAGGTCGGGAAAACCACGTAAGCACCTGCTCGCCACCGGTGACAAAGGCTGTTCGCCCGCCTGCGAATAAGGGCATATAGGTCGCCGGCAGTCCAGCACCTAAGAACGGTGCCAAGAAAAGCATGGGTCGTTTTCCGATCAAATCCAGGGTCGTCACAAAGCGTAATTAGATCGAGCGAATCATGCCGCCGTCGACCCTTACCTGGCTGCCGGTGACATAACTGGCGGGCGCGCTGCATAAAAAGGCAGCCATTGCGGCAAACTCTGCTACGGTACCGTAGCGCTTGGCGGGAATGCTCGCCCGCGACGCAATGGCAATTTCTTCCGCCGTTTTTTGTTCCCGCTTGGCGCTGATCTGGTCGAGTTCCGTGATGCGTTCGGTGGCAATCCGCCCCGGCAAGATCACGTTCGCAGTTACCCCGTCTGCCGCCACTTCGGCCGCCAAGGTCTTGTTCCAGCCAACCAGCGACGCGCGCAGCGCATTTGAAATCGCCAGGTTTGGGATCGGCTGCGCCACTCCCGACGAAACGATCGTCAAGATGCGACCCCAGCCGCGCGCTTGCATTCCCGGCAATACCTGTCTGGTCATTTCGAATATAGGCAGCATCATGGCGTCGATCTGCTCTTGCCATTGCTGCGGCGTTACCGACAATACGCTGGCCGCCGGCGGCCCGCCACTGTTATTGACCAGGATATCGACTGCACCCAGTTCGCGCCCGGTGGCATCAATTAATGCCGCGGCGGCTTCGATACTGCGCAGATCGGCCACCGCATACGCTGCCCGGCCCGCTCCTTTTGCATTGATGGCCGCTGCTGCCTCGGCCAGCCGCTCCTGGTTGCGCCCGCATAGCATGACGGTGGCGCCTTCGGCGGCAAGCGACTGCGCAACGCCTAACCCAAGCCCGCGGCTTGATGCTAAGACCAGCGCGCGTTTGCCTAAAATTCCTAGATCCACAAGCTTTCTCCCTGATATTCAACGCTCACGCACCTGCTTTTAAGTGCCGGAGCAAATGATCGAGTTCGCGCAAATCGTCCGCGTCGAGCTTCGGCCCCGGCACGCGGACGGCAGCCCGATTGCACCGCGCCGGCGCAGCACTTCCTTGCAAATCGCAAGGCCGATTCCCGGTTGTTGCTCATAGCGCACCAGTGGCAGATAACGGTTGAACAAGACTTCCGCCACATCGAAATCCTCGCCGCGTGCCAAGTCGCACACCTGCACCAGATTTCCGGAAAAGCAGATCCCATCATTGCGCCATCTTCGCCGCGTGACAATTCCTGTAGTAAGTAGACCCTGTTTCCGAGCAATAAGCTGATTTTACTGCAGGCAGTGCCGGCGAATACCTTACGCAACTATGAAAATTTGCACAAACCCGGGCAATGTTCATGCTTGACCATCACGATTTGTGTCAACACATAAGGGAGCCATCGCCAAGATCGGAGGCGAGAAACGTGCCGTCGTCCTATTGTTGGCGCATCACGTTCACGACAACGAACGAGACTTGCAATGATGTAACTTTGCCCAGAATTGCCATGGCGGCGCTTGACCAGATGACATCCTTTTCGATTTCATATCGGCAACGCATACAGAGAGGCTTTAAAAACCAACTCTACGGTCGAAATTTATTCTTGACAAGGCGCATCGTAGAGTACTAAAGTAAGTCCTGAAATTAGACTTGTTGGTCTAAAAAAAGTCTTTTAAGATTGTTGTGTGTGGGAGTTGCAAAACACTTGGCTGCAAATGCAGCTTCAGCTGGGTCATATATGGTCATTATGGCTAATAAAATTATGGATCGGAATTTTTCAATTGGCACAATTTTTGACAAGGCGAAGCGGACTGGATACGAGGAGCTAATCCCAGGCCCGTTGGATTCGGCGACGACGCGCACTGAGATTGACGGTGCTGGTTTGCGAGAGAGTCCCTATCTGAAGAGATAGTCGCTGCACTTGTGTATGCTTAGGAGGGCTGTTTTTTGCATGTGGGGTTGGGGTCTGCCTTGGTGGTATCCTGCATTTCTAATGTAAGCATGCGTACTCGCAAACATTAAAACCCTTCTGGCACATCGAGGGATTTATCACGATATAAGGAGATGCTGCTGTGCGTCTTATGCAAATTTCCAGTCACGCCACACGCTCGTAAGGCATTCAACTGGCCTGAATCCTCTGGTATCTGGCACTCATTGGATTCCAGCCAGAGGGATTTAAAAGGTTTTTGTTCCACTATCCCCTATTTCTAAATAAAAGATGGAAGCAAAGAAACTTGTAGCTTATGCAGAACGCTGGCTGTTCTTGCACAGAGGCTTAGTCTTGTTGTTAATTCTGGCAGCCACCGTAGTTTCTGGCTTTTTCGCATACAAGTTACGTCTTGAAGCGGGGTATGAAAAACAAATACCTGTTGGGCATGAGTACGTAAAAGTTCTCCATAAGTATCGGGGCGATTTGCCAGGCGCCAACCGTCTGACTGTAGTAGTCAAGGCGCGCGAAGGAAACATCTGGTCCAAGCAAGCATTACAGCGCCTGTACGATGTCACTCAGGCAGTTTCTTTTTTGCCAAATGTCGACCGCAGTTCCGTCACATCTCTTTGGACCCCCAGCACGTTTGTCAATGAGATCACCGAGGAGGGTTTTCGCGCTGAACCCATCATTCCCGGAACCATTGTTCCCACCAGCCTGACGGCTAAAGATATCGAAAATATCCAGGCATCAGCAAGTCAGGGGGGCTATATCGGTGTACTTGTATCACGTGACCAGACATCTGCCATGGTTACTGCAGATCTGAACGAGGTGAACGCAAGTGGTCAACATTTGGACTATGTTGAGTTTAATGGTTTGATCGAACAGAAAGTTCGTGCGCCATTCGAAGATCGGAATTTTGAGATTCAAGTTATTGGTTTCGCCAAGCAGATGGGGGATATCGCTGACGGCGCAGCGAGCGTCCTGCGTTTTTTTGCGTTAGCAATTGTCCTGACCATTCTAGCGGTTTACTGGTTCTGCCACTCCTGGCGTCTCTCGCTCCTGGCGGTTTTTTGTTCGTTTACGTCGCTTGTCTGGCAGTTTGGCGTGCTGTATGCCATGGGTTTCGGTTTGGATCCGCTCGCGATCCTGGTCCCGTTCCTTGTTTTTGCGATCGGCGTCTCTCATGGGGTACAGCAGATCAACTTCTTTGTGCGCGGAGTCTCAAATGGAAAGACTTCCGATCAAGCTGCTCGCGATAGCTTCGCCGGATTGCTGATTCCGGGCATGCTTGCACTATTGATGGCCTTCGTCTCGTTCGTGACGCTCTTGCTGATACCAATCCCCATGATCAGGGAATTGGCGATTACCGCGTCAATTGGCGTCGGCTTCAAGATCATCACCAATCTAGTGATGTTGCCGCTGTTGGCCTCTTACATCAATTTTAACGACCGGTATATTGCCAAGTCATTCGAAAAACGGCAAGCCAGAATTCGTATCGTCCGAACTATTGGGGTGGTTGCCAAACCTCGTAACGCGGTTGTGATTTCACTGCTGACTTTCGTTCTTCTTGGTGTATCGATTTGGCAAAGCCGGGATCGTATCGTTGGCACGCTGCAGCCTGGCGCACCAGAACTGCGGGAAGAGGCGCGTTACAACCGGGATACAAGGGCCATTGCATCCAGCTACGACGTCGGCCTCGACTGGCTTACCGTGGTGGTGGAAGCTCCTCCCGAGTCGTGCGACACGGCGGCAGTTGGTCTGTATATGGACACCTTCGTGCGCAGCATGCAAGGTGCGCCCGGAGTTATCTCAATCGGCGCCTTTTCAAATCAGATGCGCACATACAATATGGGGTATAACGAGGGCTATCCCAAGATGGATGTCGTGCCGATGGATCCGGGTAACTATGGTGGGTTGGCTACTGAAATCAACCGTACCCGCGGATACAGTAACAAAGACTGCGCGATGACTGCAGCCCATCTGTATCTTTCTGACCATAAGGCGACCACAATTAACTCCGTCGTTGCAGCGGTCAAGCAGTTTGCCAAAGAGTATCCACCTCCTAAAGATATACGTCTGCGCTTGGCAGCTGGCAATGCAGGTGTCTTAGCTGCGACCAACGACGAGTTGGAGCATAGCGAGATTCCAATGTTGCTCTATGTCTATGCAAGCATCATTTTTATGGTCCTCCTGGTGTATCGCGATCTGCGCGCCGCAATCTCCTGCTGTCTCCCGCTGACCGTTGCGACCTTTATCGGATACTGGTTCATGAAAGTAGCCGGGATCGGCCTCACGGTAGCGACGTTGCCCGTGATGGTGCTGGCCGTCGGCATTGGTGTGGATTACGCCCTGTATATCTACAATCGGCTTCAGATGCACTTGGCCGATGGGGATTCAATTGTCAAGGCCATGGAGCGGGCGCTCGAGTTTGAAGGCGTGGCAACGATCTTTACTGCAGTTACGCTGGCAATCGGGGTGGGCACGTGGAGCTTCGCAGATCTCAAGTTTCAGGCCGATATGGGCATGCTGCTCGCGTTCATGTTTGTGGTGAATCTGGTCATGGCATTTACCGCCTTGCCAGCGGTCGCTGTGGTGCTGGAGATTTTCATCAAGCGCAAACGCCCGGCCTATGCCCCGTCAATGCTGATTCACTGACATCCAAAATACACTATGAAACTCATTCATCTGACCTGGACTGGTATGCGCTTATCACTGATGCTCGCTGCTTCGCTGGTATTTTCCATGCCAGTTATTGCACAGCAAGTAAGCAGTGAGTCTGCGACGCTGGTTACTTTGCAACATGCACCCAAATCCCCCCGCATTTCCCATGCATTATTGCTTGGCGTAGCCCGGGCAGGGTCGCGCATTGTCGCGGTTGGCGAGGGCGGAACAGTTGCCCTATCCGACGATAATGGCATAACTTTTCGTCGAGCCAGTTCGGTTCCCGCCCAGGCTACGCTGACGAGCGTCTACTTTGTGGACGAACGCTATGGTTGGGCCGTAGGACATTGGGGTGTAATCCTCCACACGGCCGATGGCGGCGAGACATGGAGCATTCAGGCGCAGGATCTTTCCAACGACCGACCGCTCTACAGCGTTTGGTTCAAAGATGCACGCACAGGCGTGGCTGTGGGGCTGTGGTCGAAGGTGCTGCGTACTTCCGATGGAGGCAAGAGTTGGAATCCCATTCAGGTCGGTTCTCCCGAGGCCGGAGCCAAGGCAGACCGTAACCTTTTTCACCTGTTTGCGGATCATCAGGGCAATCTCTTTGCAACGGCAGAAGCAGGATGGTTGTTGCAATCCGAAGATGTCGGCGCAACGTGGCGCTACATCAAGACGGGTTACACTGGCTCGCTCTGGTCCGGCATTGCGTTGCGCGATGGAACTCTACTCTTGGGGGGATTGCGCGGCGTGATGCTTCGAAGCAGTGACCAAGGCGCTACTTGGTCTCCGGTGCCCCAGCCCATACCACGCGCTATCACGTCTTTCGCGCAAGCGTCTGATGGGGTTGTTTACGCCGCTGGTCTCGACGGACTTTGGCTTCATAGCAATGATGGACAAAAATTCGTCGGGCAGCAACTGCCCGCGCGCCCAGCCTTAACGGCGATTCTGCCGCGTAAATCTGCGACCCCCTTACTGCTGTCCAAGTTTGGCGCCATGGAAGCTCCATGACTTAGCACATGGAGATGACGGGTGTTGGCCAGGTATGGACTGGAGATGATTTCACCATTTCGCTGCGCAACGCGAAGTAAGTTTATCGAAAAGCCAGGAGGGGCTATGCACACGGCATTTGGTCTGAAGCAGGAGATGTTCGAGATCAGTATCAACGGTGTGCGCGCAACACGCGACCGCCTTTTTACTGCTCATCGACATGAACGAATTGGCGTAGTCGTCACCTCGTCCTTAGGAGCGCTTGGCGCCTCTTTCCTTGTGCAGCTTGGCATCACTGCATATTATGACGCTCCCGACACTACCAGGCACAGCAGTCCGCATTACCCGGAACTCTACTTCTTTCATGTCGGCGGCGCATATGGCGAATATAGCCTCATGGATGCTTGGCCGAGTCGGAAGCAGGTATATCTGCCCGACGATGGGCCTGCAACTCTTGAGGCGATCAACAGTCATGCGATCACCCATTTGATATTGCCGGATGAGCCGAATCGCAATGACCTGCACGGTTTCGTTGAACCTAACGCAGCGCTCGATCGTCTTGAGGGCTGTTTCCTTTACGACCCGAGCGGAAGAACACATGACGCTGATCTTGCAATCAGGGCGGTGGATAGGCGCGCGTTGCGCGACATTTTTCATACGATCAATCTGCGCGAAGCCATGACCACTCTTGTCGCGTCCTTTCCCGTGCCTGATGACCCGGTGGAAAGGCAGGATAACGAAGTCTGGATCGCGCAGGCGAATCGCCACCTGGACGACACTACGGAGGAAGATCGGCGCATTGCTGAACGGCGCAGACTCATGCTGGACGAACCGTCAGGTACGCTCGAGACCTATCGCAGAATCAGCGGGGCAGAAGCTGTTAGAAAGCTAGGACGTATCTTACCCGAATAAGCCCCAGGCATTCATGTTGAACTTGCTATTAACAGTGAGATCAGGGCGGACCGGAACGATTGAAAACTGATGCACAAATTTGACAAGATGGCCGCTTTGCGTCAGGCCACCTGTTCGCTCAATCAAGCCTGCAACCAGAACCAGCATGACCGTTTTTTCTGAAAATCAGGGGTGAATGATTTCTTTGATGTCTTGCTCATCATTGGTCCCGATTTCTTGATTTGTACTTGCGCATTTCAAGATGATTGTTCTCTTAAGGAAAGCCTATGTCTGGGTAAAATGTTTGTAATGGATTTGTAACGAGTTGGTAGCGCGCTTGTCATGATCAAGCGCGGGACGAACGGCAGGTTCTGGTGTTGGCGTCGGCGTCGGCAGAAGGATTCCAAGGAAGCCGCAGGCAGGCGTGGTGCGATCAGCACGCCAGTGGAGAAGTTTAACGGTTTGATGCTAAATCGGCAGAGTCTCATGCATTGCGCTTGAGAAGTTTGGACCAAAGTTTACAGGGGCGGTCAATGAAAGACAAGGTCGTGGTAGTGACTGGAGCAGCTTCGGGTATTGGAAGGGCAGCAGCTATTCTTTTTGCTCAAGCTGGCGCAAAGTTGGGGCTTGCTGATTGGGATTTGGCTGGTGTCGAGGAAACTGCGAGCTTGATCTCCAGGCAGGGGGGCGAGGTAATTGCATTTCAAGTCAATGTTGGTATCGAGCAGCAGGTGCAAGACTTCATTTCCAATACGGTTCAAGCATTCGGCAGGCTTGACGGGGCGTTCAACAATGCCGGGGTTACCGGTGCATCCAAGCTTTTCGAGGAGCTCTCGGCGGATGAATGGCGGGGTGTGAATGAAATCAATTCGACGGGCGTCTTTTATTGCATGAAGTACGAAATTCTCGCCATGCGAAAAACGGGTGGTGGGGCGATTGTTAACACGCTTTCGGCCAATGGGCAAATTGCCGAACCGTTCGCAGCTGGATACGTTGCTTCCAAGCACGCCGCCTTGGGTGCCACTCGTGCGGCTGCTGCCGAGGCGCGTCACACCGGGGTGCGGGTCAATGCCATTCTGCCAGGTCTCATTTTGACGCCCATGGTCGAGGGCTATCTGGACGGGGTGGATGCGGAATCGTATCGAACATTCATGATGGAGCGTCACTCCATCGGTCGATTTGGGCGGGCCGAAGAGGTGGCAAGTGTTGCTCGCTTCCTCCTTTCCGACGACGCCTCATTTGTTAACGGTGTGGCCTTGCCAGTGGATGGCGGCTTCTTGGCTCGATAACAGCATATTAATTACAGGATTACTCATGGCAATCGAATTGCAAGCTAACCAAATCAGTCTTTCAGATCCCAGCTTTTGGGAAATGCCACTGGAAGATCGGGATCGTGCATTTGACATTCTTCGTCGAGAAAAACCGGTTTCCTGGCAAGAGTCGCCAGTTGCTTTTGCTCCCAAGAATGGCGTAAGGCCAAATGGCTATTGGGCAATTACACGTCACGCAGATATTCGTGCGATTCACCCGAATACCAAAGTATTCAGCGCTGCCAAAGGCACGTTCCTCTTTGATAATATGTCGATGGAAGACGAATACCTTGCTGCGGGAATGATGGGTACTGATGCCCCCGTTCACACCAAGCTTCGGGGGCTTGTCCAGGCCACGTTCACGCCGAAGACGATATCCCGCATGCGTGCTCAGATCCAGCGGCGTAGCCTGGAACTCGTTGCGGCGGTTTCGGAAAAGGGGCAGTGCGACTACAAGGAGATCGTCAATCCGCTACCCCTGATGACAATCTGCGACCTGATGGGATTTCCGGAGGAAGACCACAATGAAGTTGGTCGCCTCGTTCACCTTGTGACGGGTGCTACCGGCCCCGATAGCTTTGATATTTCATTGCAGGCTTCGCGGGATCTGACGCGCTACGCAATTGATCTATCGCGCAAGCGCGCCAAAGATCCTCGAGACGATCTCCTGACGCTGCTGGTGCAGGCGGAAGTGGATGGGGAGCGCTTGACAGAGGCTGATCTCGGCGCGATGGTGCACCTGATCTCGGTTGCAGGGGCCGACACCTCGGCCGGCACGCTGCATAACGCGCTCACCGCGCTCGACCAGTTTCCAGATCAGCGCGCTCTGTTGTTAAGTGACTTTGATCGTTATATCGATACTGCTATCGAGGAAATCGTCCGCTGGGCGTCACCTGGTGCCCATCTTCGCAGGACAGCGCTCGAGGATGTCGTTATCGGCAACCAGCTTATCAAGGCCGGCGAAAGCGTGGTTCTGTGGTTCCGATCCGGAAATCGTGACGAGACTGCCTTTAAGGAACCGTACAAATTTGACATTACGCGGTCCCCGAACCCTCACGTTGGTTTCGGTGGTGGTGGCCCCCACTTTTGTTTGGGCGCCCTGCTGGCGAAGCTGGAAATCAAGATGATGCTGCAAGCACTGCTCACGCACATCCCCGATATTCACCTGACGACGAAAGCAAATTGGTTGCCAACGCCTCAGTATGTATTGGTTGATGGACCGATGCCGTGCAAGTTCACCCCCAAACATGTTGATCTTTCATAGAGAGGCTTCCCCATGAGTGATAACGCATCCAACACGAATATTACCGCCGGACTTACGGTTTTTCGCCCTGGCGACGCGCCCCTCTTTCCCGTGGAAGGCGATGAGTTTTCGAGTTCTAGCGAAGTATGGACGAGTCCAGACGGATCAAAGAAAGTTGGTAGCTATCGTATTCGCAAAGGCGGTGGCGTCTTTGATTTCCACCAACGGTTCCATGAGTCAACCTACATCCTTTCGGGGCACATGGTCGTCACATTGGAAGATGGAACCCGAACAGACTTGCGAGCTGGCGATTTGGCCCAAGTGCTGCCAGGGACCAGATGCAAGATTGAAATTGTCGAGACCGTCCATGATTTTTTCGTTCTGAGTTCAGTGAACGGACCTGTCGAAGTTTAATTTGGCATGAATTGATGCCTTGGAAGTAATACAGCGAGACCAAAAAATATGATGAAATTTGAAGGAAAAACTGCCATTGTCATCGGTGGCGAAACGGGGATCGGTAGAGCCAGTGCCGTCGCACTCGCAGCAGGCGGCGCAAAAGTCACGGTGGCGGGAATTCTGGACGATAAGGGTGAAGAAACCGTTGCCGCAATTAAAAAAAATGGCGGTGATGCCAACTTTGTGCACTTGGATGTGCGGCAAGCAGACCGTGTCAAAGAGATTGTCCAGTGTGCAAATTCTACTCAAGGCGGCCACGACATCATGGTGTATAGCGCTGGCGTTTTCGACAATATGGTCGGTTGCCTTGATACCAGCGAGTCTCTGTGGAACCACATCATGGATATCAACTTGAAAGGCTGTTTCCTTTCGAACAAGGCAGCATTGGAAACGATGGTGCCCCGCGGTTGGGGGCGGATCATTAACATTGGCTCAGTCGCCTCATTCAATGCAAGTGCCGATGGTTTTCCTTATACAGTCTCGAAGCACGCCATGATCGGCCTGACTAAGCATATCGCAAGGCGATACGGCAAGACAGGCGTAACTGTCAATTGCGTGTGCCCTGGAGTCATCGAAACAGACATCGTGGCCAACACCAAGGCAATTATTGGCAACGACGTGCCACCCCTTAACAAAGAGACTTTTACCGGCGGGGGCTGGGAAAAGTGGGTGCCCGTAGGCAGGCAGGGCAATGTTGATGAAGTGGCCGATCTGGTGCTGTATCTGGCGGGTAGTACTGGTTACATCACCGGACAAGCCCATGTGATCGATGGTGGATGGCTAACAGCCTGAGGCGAGTACTCTCATGAGCCATGAGCGCATTGTGATTATTGGTGGAGGCCACGCGGCAGCTCAGGTTGCCGCGAGCCTGCGCCCCGAGGGCTGGGCGGGAGAAATCTCACTCATTAGTGCTGAACCCGTCCTTCCTTATCATCGTCCACCTCTGTCGAAAACCTACTTGGCTGGTGCTCAACATTCTGATGAGATTTTAATTCGCCCAGCCAGCTTCTATGCCAGCCTAAACATTGATGTAAATCTGGGCGTGCGCGTCACGGGAATCGACAGAAGAAAAAAAATCGTCATGTTGCACAATGGTGCCCAGCTCCCTTATCACAAGCTGGCTTTGACCACTGGTGCGTCGGTTCGCAAGCTTGCGATCCCCGGCGTCCAGTTAGAGGGCGTGCTGTATTTGCGGGATCTGGCAGATGTGGATCGGATTCGCGAATTCGTCGCGCCAGGAAAGCGCGCGGTCATTCTCGGTGGCGGTTACATTGGATTGGAGTTGGCGGCATCGCTGCGTAAGCTGGGGATGAGTGTGACCGTTGTGGAGGCCTCCCAGAGGGTCTTGCAGCGCGTTACTGCGCCAGAAGTGTCTGAATTTTATTCACGCATTCATCGCGAGGAAGGCGTGGAGATATTGACGGGGGTGGCTCCAACTTCCATTAACGGCACATCCCAGGTTGAAAGCGTCAGCCTCGCTAACGGACATCGCATAGCAGCCGATCTGGTCGTTTGTGGTGTTGGTGTTCTGCCAGAAACCAGTCTTGCTGAAGATGCTGGACTGACGGTCGACAACGGCATCTGCGTGGATGAGTTCGCGCGCACAAGTGACCCGGACATCGTTGCGGCGGGTGATTGCGCAAGTCACTTCAATCCCTATTGCCAGCGAACGCTACGTATTGAGTCGGTTCAAAACGCGACCGATCAAGCCAAAACTGCTGCGAAGACGTTATGTGGCAAGTTTGAACCTTACAACTCTCTGCCTTGGTTCTGGTCGGATCAATATGACGCAAAGCTTCAAATCGCCGGTCTCTCGCAAGGCTACGACCAAGTTGTAATTCGCGGCGACTGGAAGGAAGGGCGCAGCTTTGCCGCATTCTATTTTCAGAATGGTCGATTTCTAGCAGTAGATGCAATCAATCGACCCAAGGAATTCCTGCTTTCACGTCGTCTGTTGTCGGAAGGGCGATCACCAAATCCAGAAAATCTTGGTGATCTGTCTGTTCCTATTCAGGATCTGCTGCAATAAAAAATAAGTTTTGGAGATAAACGTTATGCCTACAGTCGAATTTCATTTTCACAATGGAGACACCCAAATCGTGCACGTCTCAGCAGGAACGAGCGTCATGCAGGCGGCAGTAAGCCATGGGTTTGATGCCGTATTGGCTCAGTGCGGTGGATCCTGTGCCTGTGGGACCTGCCATGTTTACATAGACGATGCCTGGATTGGCAAGTTGGATGCGGCGACCGAAAATGAGAAAAACATGATCGAGTTTGTCGCAAACTCCGCACCAAACAGTCGGCTCAGTTGCCAGGTTCGCGTGACGGATGAACTGGATGGAATTGTTGTACACCTTCCTGAGTCGCAATTCTGATTTTATTTCGCAAGTGTACTGAGAACTGAAATGCTTAAAAACAGAATCCATCCAATTGCAAAAGCGCTATTTGCAGTGGCAGTCGTTGGTGTCGCGATTTTTACTTTTGTTCAGACGGGGTCGAAGGATTCTTCGGTGGATGCCGCAGAGTGGCGCCTCCTCGGTGGAGGTGCCGACCAGTCCTACTACAGCCCGTTGTCACAGATTAAGGACAGCAATGTCGCCAAGCTTGGGCTCGCGTGGTACGCCGAAATGGATACCGGTAATGGTCTCGTTGGCAACCCTCTGGTTGCCGATGGGGTGATTTATCAAGGTGGTCCGCCCGGCAAGATCTATGCGAACGACCTGAAAACCGGCAAGCGCCTTTGGACTTACACCCCGGAATTCGAGTACGCGGCTGATACGTCATGGACTGGCTTTTGGGGTACCCATGTAAATCGTGGATTAGCCCTGGACGGAGACAACATCTATATCGGATCGTACTGTCGAATTCTGGCTGTCAGTCGCACGACTCACAAGCTTGTGTGGTCTGCGCAGTCTTGTGATCCGACCAAACGTCAGGCCATTACTGGCGCACCTCGGGTTGGGGGGGGGAAGGTCTTCATCGGTAACGCTTCGGGAGATTTTGGCGGTGATCGCGGGCATGTGGACGCTTTCGATGCCAAGACCGGGAAGCAGTTGTGGCGCTTCTATACCATGCCGGGTGACCCGTCTAAACCATTTGAAAATAAAGTCATGGCAGATGCCGCAAAGACGTGGGGAACGGACTACTGGAAGTACACCAAAGGAGGAGTCAGCCCTTGGGACGCGATCACCTACGATGAAAAGTCGGATACCTTGTATTTCGGTACTGACGGCCCGTCTCCCTGGTCGCCGGCAGGACGCGCGCCAGACGCGGGTGATGAGCTTTTTACAGATTCGATCGTTGCGGTCAATGCCACGACAGGAGCCTACAAATGGCACTTCCAGACCGTTCAGCGCGACGGATGGAACATGTCCGCCACCATGCATATCATGCTCGCGGATCTGCCACTGCCGGGTGGGGCAAAACGCGTGGTAATGACAGCCCCCAAGAATGGCTTCTTCTATGTGCTTGATGCGGCCAATGGAAAATTTATAAACGCAAAGAACTATGTTCCCGTGAACTGGACGAAAGGCCTGGATCCAAAGACCGGCCGCGCCATTCCGTCCAATGAAGCAAGTTACTGGGAGCGTCCGGGAGAAACCGTTATTCCACTACCGGGTGACGTTGGGGGGCACAACTGGGAGGCAATGGCCTATCACCCTGATCACAAAACCGTCTATATACCTGCAAGTGTCGTTCCGGTCCCGACCACTGTCGATAAAGTGTCAGGTGAGCTTACGCTTGACTATTACTATGGCATGCGGCCTGACGCCAAAATTAAGATGGGCGGTGAACTGGTTGCTTGGGACCCTATCACTCAGAAGCCAAAATGGCGTGCCGATCGCGCCTTGCCTATCAATGGCGGCATTCTTGCCACGGCTGGGAACCTCGTCTTCCAGGGCACCGGGGATGGGAAATTTGAGGCATTCAACGCAGAGACTGGCAAGAAGTTGTGGTCGTTCAATGCTGGCGGGACGATTCTTGCTGCTCCAACGACCGTCAATGTCGATGGCAAGCAATACATTATCGTCGCCAGCGGCAATGGTGGATCGTCCGGCATGCGGGGCATTCCGCGCTTGATGAACAATTTAAGAAGCCAGGGCCCATCTCGTTTGCTGGCATTCAGCTTAGGAGAAAATGCCTCGCTGCCCATTACCCCTCCGCCGCCTTTCCCAAAGCCTGAGTTCGACAAGCCTGATGCCGCCATCTTGGCGCAGGGTAAGCGAGTCTTTACGCAAAACGCATGTTCTGGATGTCATGGTGTTGATGCAAAAGGCACTTATCCGGGACTTCCAGATCTGCGCAGGTCAAACAAGTTGGAGCCAGCATTAATGAAGGCCATTGTGGTTGACGGTGCTTTCAAACACATCGGCATGCCCGGACACCCCGATATGACGAGCAAGGATTTTGATGCATTGCGCGCATTCATCCTGCACCAGGCTTGGCAAGCGTATGAGGGCAATGCAACTGGTAATGAACCATAGATGAGATTCAGAGATGTGTAATTTGTTTTGCCAAATAATCAACCGGAACCAGCATCACTGACTATTGAAAGCCTAGTTCAACCTATTTTGGAGACCATATGAAAAGAAGTCATAAAGCAATTTTGATCCTTTCCTTGAGTGCGATGGCTACACTCTCGCACGCCGCAGGTGATGCGTCTAGGCTGGGAAAAGATCTGAACCCGCTCGGCGGGGAAATGAAAGCCAACAAAGACGGTAGCGTTCCTGCTTGGACGAGCGAGGATGTGTTCCCGGGATGGACGCCGGGGAAGGACATCGCGAAGCACTACAAGTATCGAGATGACAAGCCATTGTTCGTCATCGACGCGAGCAACGTCGACAAGCATGCGGAAAAGTTGGCGCCAGGTTTGATCAAGTTGATCAAATCGTTTAATTACAAAATTCCGGTTTATCCAAGCCGTCGAACATGTCGGGCAATGGATTTTTTCGCAGAGAACACCGCTAAGAACGCATCTGTCTCCAAAATCAATAGTGATGGATGGTCGCTAGCTGGATCGGTTTTTCCTGGCATTCCATTTCCAATCCCGCAAAATGGTATTGAAGTCGTCTGGAACCATTTGACGCATTATCAGGGCGCGGCCTCAGAGTGGAACAACCTTACCAGTTATCTCAGTCCGCGACCAGGGAGCAATTCCGATACAAGGATTCGCTACGACAACGTTAACAGTTTCCCGCATATGACCAAGGGCGCGAATCCTATCGGATCCTTCCCCTTCTTCTGGGGTTTGTACTATACCTATCGGGAGCCTGCCGCATTGTCCGGTCAGGGAATCACGCAGCAATTCCACTTCGACAAGTCAGCTGATACTTGGTATTACTTTCCCGGGCAACGTCGTGTGCGTCGTCTTCCGTCATATGACTATGACACGCCAAACGTAGGGTTCGAGGGCGTATTGATTGCGGACAGCAACGCCGTACTGCTCGGAAATCCAGACCGGTTTGACTGGAAAATTCTTGGCAAAAAGGAAATGTACATTGGGGTCAATAATTTTGCATTTACCGACCCCACGCGCAAGATCGATGATGTCATGAAACGTGACCATATCGATGCAAGCGTTTTGCACTATGAGTTGCGGCGAGTATGGGTGGTGGAGGCTACTGTCAAGGAGGGGGTACGTCATGCCAATCCGAAACGAACGTTTTACTTTGATGAAGATTCCTGGATTGCTACAGGTAGCGAAGACTATGATGCGCAGGGTCAACTTGTGCGATGGAAGACATCGTCTCAGGTTCCCATGCCTGAACTCGGGGGGCAGTGCAATTACGTAAGTTACCAGGTGCACGATTTGCTGAGCGGACGCTACCTTGCTGACATGCTTCAGATCGACGGGGGAAGCAAGAAGTACTACATCGAGAGTAAAGACCCTAAGTTCAAGCCAAGCTACTACACATCAGAAAATTTGCAACGTCTGGGTGATCGATAAGTTGATTCTGGAACACACAAGGGCCCAAGTTTTCGTGGACTTTGGTAGTCCATCTAAAACGACACTACACACACGGAATTGCTTGGGCTGGTGATGCAGATTTGGTTTTTAAAACAGGATTGGCGGAGTAGTGTCCATCATTTGAGTTGCGATTTGGAGATAAGAATGAAACAAGATAAGGTAAAAAAGCTTGCACTTACTGTCACCATTGCAGGGCTTTTTCCTGCCAGTGCGGTTGCTATGGAATTCAAAAGTCCCGACAATCCTGTTGAAGTCACGTGGACGACTGACTTGACTGCAGGTGGTGGCTTACGCCTTCGCAATCCAAGTTGTAGTCTCATAGGCGACCCTACGTTTGGCGGCTGCGGGAGCAGAGCCAATACGCAGACGTGGTCCAACGGCGATGATGGCAACATGAATTACAAGAAAGGTAAGCTCTTTTCCAGCTACTTCAATGTTACCAGCGAACTGGTACTCAATGTGCCGAGTCAGGAAGTCAAATTTGTCGCTCGCGCCAGGGCACTGTACGATCCCAGTGCCAACCATACTGAGCGCACGCCATTGTCCGACGAGGCGAAAGACCAGATTGTTCGCAATGTACGACTACTCGATTTTTTCGGCGAGAAATCTTTTGCGACCGATGCAGGACATGCCCGTGTTCGACTTGGCAATCAGGTGATGAATTGGGGAGAAGCTCAGTTCTTGCCTTACGGTATTAATCAAACCAATTCCATTGATTATGTCAGTGCAGCTGTTCCCGGTCAGAGTCTTAAGCAGGTGATTTTACCGGCCCCCATGCTGAGCGTTCTGGCTGATCTGAACGATAAGTTCACCATCGAAGGGTACTATCAGTTCCGTTGGAACAAAAATCAGTTCGCGCCAGTCGGCTCCTATTGGTCAGCAAGTGATTATGTTGGCAAAGCCGGCCCTTACCGTCAGGCCGTCACCGATATGAATAACTTCAACACTACCGGTCTAGATGCTGCGACGCAGGCGCGTCTGCTGGGGCTTGATCCCCGCGACCCCGCTGTTTATCAGCAGTTTCAACAGGCTCTTCTCGCCGGCGCATTTCCAAATTCCTTTGGCACGCCTGTAATCGACTACGATCGCGATGCCAAGAAATCCAAACAGTACGGCGTGCGTCTGGCCTATCGGCCTGAAGGCAGCGACATGAATTTTGGCTTCTACTACATGCGATACACCGACAAATCGCCGGTGTTTATCAGTCGTCCGTCCGCTAATACCTTTGATATGCGGTATCTTGAAAACCGCGATTTGTACGGCATCAGTGCCAATGCGCCGGCAGGCGATTGGATGCTCGGTGGCGAGTTTGCCTATCGCCCTCGTGATGCAGTGGCCATGACAGGGTGCTATAACGCAACACCTCTGCCTGGCACTGCACCCACCGACGCCAACTTCAACGCAGCAACTGTCGACTGTCCTTATACACGTGACAACAAGCGCTTTCAGTTGACGCTCAACGGACAGATCAACCTGTCGCCTTCGAACTTTTCGCCGATTGGCTGGCTAGGCGCAGATACCGGGTATTTTATGGCCGAAGGCGCTTGGGTTTACTATCCTGGAATCCAACGTGGCAAGGCTTATACCCAGAACATCAATGGGCAAGATGTCATGCAGCAAGTTTGGGCGGGTGGATATTGGTATGAGCAAAGCAGCACTGGCTACTCGATTGCCAGATCCGAGGGAACTGCCAATTCTCTGGGCGGTGCGTTCTATATGAGCCTTACCTATGATGGTTCGATCATTCCTGGCTGGCAAGTGACCCCCAGCTTGTACCATCAGCAAGGTTTGAGCGGCTATTCGCCAGGTGCCGTGAATCCGTTATGGATGAAAGGAGTTAAAGCGACGACTGTGTCACTTAATTTCCTTAAAAACCCGGGATCTTGGTCGGCTGGGATCAGCTACGTAAAATACTGGGGCGGCTCAGATACGGTCAATCCCTACAAGGATCGCGACATGCTTGGGTTTAATGCAAAATACACCTTTTAAAGTCTAGCGTCTGCCTAAACTGGGTTTGCTTATGCGACGCGTTCGATATTCTGGCGCTATTGGATGAGACCGGTGCCAAGCTGGAGGTAACTGTCGAGGTGTGCCTCCTAACGGTTTTTGAACGTGTTGCATAGCAACCTGTAAAAGTGGCGCAGAACATCGTTGCGGTCAATTCGTAAAACCCATTGTCAGCGCTTTGCCAAAGCTGCCTTTTAAACTAACTGAGATCTCAAAAATGCGAGTCGTACCCCATAGCCAATCAGCCACTGCTCCTCGAACCGCCCTTGAGCAGCATTACTACACCAGCCCTGAATGGCATCAGCGAGACTTGGATCTTGTGTTCAAGAACCGCTGGCTTTTCGTAGGCCATGCTTCCCAATTGCCCAATCATGGGGACTTTATTACCTTTGAAATCGGTAAGGAAAGCGTAGTCATTGCTCGCGAGAAAGACAAGCTGCACGCCTTTTACAATAGTTGCCGGCACCGTGGCTCGCGACTATGCACGCAGGACCATGGTAACGTCAAGGCATTTACATGTCCAAACCATGCTTGGACTTACGGTCTGGACGGTAGTCTCAAAATTGCGCCGCGTGTCACCGAGATTGATAAGTCACAATTCTCTGCGGTGCCTGTTGCTGTGGAAGAGTGGCATGGCATGATTTTTATACATCTTGCCAAAACCCAGCCGAATACAGTTGCAGGATACTTGGCAGCAGCGAATTTAGGTCGGTATGCGCTCCAGCGTACCAAGGTTGTTCTTGATAAAACGTATCACCTGAACTCCAATTGGAAACTGGCAGGTGAAACATACAACGAATGCTATCACTGCGGACACACTCATCCTGCTTTGTGTTCTTTAGTTGACCCTCTGAAAGATCTTGAAGCTTGGGACGACACTTCCACGGCGGATGATTTCGCTATGTACACGGATGATATGCGCGATGCAATCATCAAGCCCGGCACAAGAACATTCTCCATGGATGGCCAGCTGGTATGCCAGAAACCCCTTGGCGCTGATGGCGAATGGCATAATGAAATTGCTGCGCTTTCATGGTTCCCCAACTTCGGCATATTCGTCTACCCTGATCATGCAGTGACGTATTCGTGGATGCCGGTAGCCCACGACCAGACCCTGTTCCGATCGACTTGGCTGGTTCACGAAGATGCAGTGGAGGGTAAAGATTATGATCTTGCTGCTCTCACAGCACTGGGTGATGTTACAAACGTCGAAGACAAGGTGGTCTGCGAGAATGCGCAGAAAGGTATTGAGACTGCAGGTTATATTCCAGGCCCGCTGCACTCGGTATTTGAAGGTCCGTTACGAGGTTTTAATAAAGTCTATCTTGATTACGTCAATGCCAATCGTGTGGAAGGTCAGCCATGAATTCTGCCGATAATGTGCCGGCGTCAGAGGCATCCTCCCCAGACGAATTCCGGGCATGGACAATGTTCCTGGATGCCAGCGAGAGTGAAATAGTGGAGGCGATTCGGCCTGCCATGACCACCGGGAAAAGGCTTTCTGTCGACAAGTGGCCCAACAATGCCAAGGCGGCGGTTGCAATCAGTTTCGACGTCGACAATGAATTCCCGATGTCTGCGGCGTTGCCGGCACAAATTGCAGGTGGATCATACGGGTGGTTCCAGGCGCTGCCACGCATTCACAAGCTGCTGGACGAAGAAAGCATTCCTGCGTCGTTCTACATTCCCGTCGGCAGTGGGTTGATCGGGCAGGGCATGGTTGCCGACATCCTGAAATCGGGGCGGCATGAGATCGGCCTGCATGGCTGGACCCATGAACGCGTGCCGGAGCTTCGCAATGTTGAAGAAGAACACCGCTTGCTCGTGCAGCAGCTTGACTGGTATGAACGCAATGTCGGTGGAAAGCCGCGGGGCTATCGCGCACCGAATGGCGCGATCAGTGCGGATACCATCAATCTCCTCATTGATGCAGGCATACAGTACGACAGCAGCCTTCCTGGCGGTGACGATTGCTATGAGTTGCTGAGCAAGGGCGCGCCCACGGGCATGGTCGAGGTTCCCTTCAGCTGGATCCTGACTGACTGGATGTATCTCCATGTGGATGAGTTTTACCAAGGCAACCAGCAGTCGCCGGATGAAGTCTTCAAGGTCTTCCGGGCGGAGTTCGATGCCGCGTACGAGGAGGGCGGCTTGTTCATGCTGACGCTGCATCCCCATGTCATCGGGCGGCGCTCGAGGCTCCCAATCCTGAAGCAAATCATCCAGCATGCCAAACAACGGGGCGATGTGTGGTTTGCGACCGTTGAACAGATCGCTGCTTATGTAGCGAAAAGCAACGATCTGGCCGTTAAAAAGTAATGAACCGTAAATACGACATTTAACTTGGGGTCGAGCATGCCGCCAGAATCAATCCGCAGCAGCAGCGTGCGGAGCAAGACTGCCACCGCTTTCTTTGGCTTGTTGTACATAGCCGGTAACATGAGTAATGCGATTTACCCGCTTTTCGTGAGCGCATTGAGCAATACGCCTCAGACTGCATCTGCAAACATAGGACAACTGGCGGCGGCTGAGTTCCTGGCTTTTGGCCTGGTTATTTTGTTTGCTGGAAAATTTTTCCCGAAACAGAACCTCAGGTTGTCGGTGAGCCTGTGCCTGGCCGTCCAGTTGCTGACGGCATTGGCAACGACCTTTGTGCCGGTCAGCACACTCATCGCATGCCGTCTTCTCTTCGGTGCTGCCAGTGGCCTATTGTCATGGCTTTCCTACGGTTACATGGCGCAAACCATGCGCCCAGGGCGGCTGGCGGCCATCTATACGGCATTCCTGATGAGTGTGGCCAGCCTATGGTCCTATCTTGGCTCTGGCGTTGTCGCCGAGCTTTATGGCTATTCGTCGATATTTGTATTCATCACGATCATGTCCGGTGTCGCACTTGCGCTGATGTATGCGTGTCCGAAGACCTTGACAGTCTCGCAGGATAATACGGGTGCCGGCGCTGTAGCAGCGAAGAAGTTGTCATTCGCACCTTTGATCGCACTGTTGAGTATTGGATTCTTCTCTGCCTACACATCAATATTCTGGGTGTACAGCGACCCCATTGCCCAGCATTTAACGGGACCGTTCGTCAAGTATTGGCTGACGATCTCGCTGGTATGCCAGATCGTGGGGGCGCTGTGCGCAACCGTACTGGTAGAGCGGCTGCCTGTCGTTCTGACGCTGACAGTAGGATTGGGACTGCTGGTCGTGCAAATCATTACCATGATGACGGGAGTGAATGGCACGGTATTTGTGATCTGGAGTGGCATATACGGTTTCCTTGGTTATTTCCTGATTCCGTTTTATATCAGGGGGATAGCCGCCATGGATCGGACCAGCGTGATGATCACCTACGTGCCGGCGGCACAGTTATTGAGTGCCAGTTTGGGACCAATGCTCGTCTCTATGCTCGTGGCGGAGACCGACTGGAAGGGGGGGCTAAGCTTCGCTCTCGCAGCCATCCTCATTGCGCCTCTTTTCTTCTGGGCGGCCACTCTGGTGTCCCGCAAATCCCCGCTGTGGAAGCAGGTCAGCGATGCGCCCGCCTGATCTTATATTTTTGGGCCTGAGTGACGTCGCTTAAGGACTACGTTGGCCTAGTACTGCTGCGGTTCAGTTATTGGATGATTTTCGATCCAGTAAACATATGCACGTCATGGCGGCACGTTGCGGATGCGGCGCGTCCTGGATGTACATAGCGCGATTGCCTTGGCAAGAAAGTGGCAAGTTGTTGCGAGACCAGGACGTGATACCAATGCCGTCGCGGTTGATGAGGCTGTATGAAGTCTTGCTTTGATCTGGGGCGGTATCAGTGCTGAGTTCATTGCTAAAACTGTGATGAAATGGCTGTCAGACCAGTGCTGGGCCGGCCCGCGCATGTTAAGCCAAGCGGTCCTTGTCGGAGTGAGTTAGTGAAAAGCTTTAACGCTTCACTCCCTTAAGTTCCGCAATTTCAAAACCTTTTATACGGTATATGTCAACTAAAGCCTATTGACTTTGGACAGCCGCCACGCTGCAAATGGTTTTTATGATAGGTAAGCAATGATTGGTTTTGAATAGCAAGGATGCACATGACATTGAAGCGAAGAATGCAAGCCGTCATCCTGTTCTTCTTGGTGCTGTCAGTTGCCATTGGCTTGCTCGGATTGCATGGCATGGGCAAGACTAATGAAGGATTGAAGGTAGTGTATGAAGAGCATGTGAAGGCCTTGGAGCGAATTTCCAAAATCAAGTATCTGCTTCTGGCAAACCGATTGGCACTTGCAGAAGCAATATTGAATCCGGTCGAGCCCGAGATCAAGACGAAAACCGAATTGATTGAAAGAAACATCACGGAAATTCGCACCTTGCAGGGTGCTTATCTGGCGGCCACACTCTCAGCAGAGCAGCGACAGCGCGCTGCTAATTTTGCGAAGGACAGTGCACAAACTGTCGAGGAAGCGCTAGTTCCTGCCATCGCGGCGCTCAGAGAGGGAAGAAACGATGACGCTGCCCTTCTCCAGGAACGCTTTGTGACACTGGTGTCTGGGGTGGCCGACAGTATCGATTCCTTAAGCACGATGCAAGTTGGCCAGACCCACGCTGTATTTGAGCAGTCGAATCGCCGTTATAACACAACGACAACAATCATTTTTTTAATGATTGTTGTAGGGGCGGTTGTGTCAGCATTTTTGGGTGCTCTGCTTATTCGACATGTCTACCGTCAATTGGGAGGTGAGCCGGAGTACGCAGCAGGCATCGTACGCAGCATTGCGTCCGGAGATCTGACGGTTCATGTCAGTACGGGTGCGAGCGATGAACACAGCCTGCTACATGCGATGCAGGCAATGCAGCGAAATTTGGTCAACGCGGTGCGCGAGATCAGCACCTCCACTGCAAGCATCGCACAAGGTTCCCATGAAATCGCTGCTGGCAATGCAGACTTGTCAGCACGTACCGAGGACCAGGCATGCGTGCTGGACCAGACAGGTGAACTTATTCGGAATTTGACGAGCGCGGTCAGGAATAATGCGGAACTAGCCCAGCATGCAAACCACCTTGCCAAGTCGGCATCGGATGTAGCCGTGCGCGGCGGCGATGTTGTTGCGCAAGTGGTCAGCACGATGGGGACGATCAACGAATCCGGGAGACGCATTGCTGACATTACCAGCGTCATTGACGGCATCGCATTTCAGACGAACATTTTAGCGTTAAATGCGGCTGTGGAAGCTGCACGGGCTGGCGAACAGGGCAGAGGGTTTGCAGTGGTCGCTGCTGAGGTGCGCAATCTGGCGCAACGCTCGGCGTCAGCGGCGTCGGAAATCAAGGTCATGATCGGCGATTCTGTGCTTAAGGTCGACGCAGGCGCGCGGCTTGTGGACCAAGCGGGAGCGACCATGCAGGAAATTGTCGAAAGCATCGGGCGAGTGACACATATCATGTCTGACATAGCATCCGCAAGTGACAAGCAAAACTGTGACATTGACAAAGTCAATTCGGCATTGCATCAGGTAGACGGGGTAACGCAGCGGAATGCCGCTCTTGCGGAAGAAGCTGCGGCGGCCTCAGAATCATTGCGAGTGCACTCTGCAAGACTAGTGCAGGTCGTTGCAGCCTTTAAGGTTAACGATAATACTGGTGGATCGCCGCCGCTATTAATGAGTGCGTAAGAACGGGCACTCGAAGAACCGGGGTGCAAAATATCAACAAACGTATGCAACTGAAAAAATGATTACAAATGGGACCGCAATGACTACGAAAATGCGGGCACATACCGGTAAGACGCAATATCTAAAAGACTGGAAGATACAACCGCGGTCGTGAAAGCAGGCAGTCAGTCAGTTCGCCATTAGGGTCGGAAAGCACTTCACCAACGACATTAACTAACTTGTCCCTACACAAAAATCTTCACAGCTCACCTAAGCCTCATCGATAGAGAACCATCATGCTTCAATCACCTCGTCCTTCTTTCCGCTCACCTCTGCGCAAAGCCTTGCTTGTGGCGCTTACGGCAGTTTTCGCTCCTGCTGTCTATGCCGATGATCCGCCGTCGCTGTCGGCGGTGGTTGTCACCGCCACACGCGTTGAGCACAACGCCTTCGACCTGCCGGCAGCAATTGATGTGGTTGGCCGCGAACAGATCACTGGAGGGCAGGCGCGAGTGAATGCGTCCGAGTCGCTGGTCGCCGTGCCCGGCCTCGTTGTGCAGAACCGGCACAACTATGCACAGGACCTGCAGATATCCTCTCGTGGCTTCGGAGCGCGTTCCGCCTTTGGCGTACGCGGCGTGCGGCTGGTCGCCGATGGCATCCCGGCGACCATGCCGGATGGGCAAGGGCAGGCTGCGACCTTCAATTTGGACATGGCCGACCGGATCGAAATCTTGCGTGGCCCGTTCTCCGCGATCTACGGCAATCATGCTGGTGGTGTCATTCAATTGTTCACGCGCGACGGCAAAGGCAAGCCTACCATCGAAGCCGGCGCCATCGCGGGCAGCGACAATACCTGGAAAGCAGACGTGAATGCGCAGGGCGAAGTCGATGGTATCGGTTACGTCCTCGACGCTTCGCGTTTCTCGACCGATGGTTTCCGCGCCCATAGCGCCGCCAAGCGTGATCAGGCTTTCGCTAAAATCTCGGTTAAGCCGGATGCGGACAGCAGGCTAGTCGTCACTGCGAATGGCCTGCGCCAGAATGATACGCAGGATCCGCTCGGCGTGACCTGGGCCACCTACCAGCGCGACCCGCGCGCAGTGGAATCGGTTGCAAACACATTCAACACACGCAAGAGCATCGACCATTTGCAAGGCGGCGTATCGTATGTGCGCCGCTTCGGCGACAATAGTCTCGAACTGACCGCATATACCGGCAATCGGCAAGTGACGCAGTTCCAGTCGATTCCGCCATTTGCACAAGGCGGTGTAACCAGCTCGGGCGGCGTGGTGGATTTTGATCGCAGTTTCGGTGGCTTCGGCGCACGCTGGACCGATGTGCAGCACATTGGCCAAGGCAAGTTCACCACCACGGTTGGCCTCGACTACGACCGCTCGCGCGACGACAGGCAAGGCTATGAAAACTTTATCGGCCCCACGCTCGGCGTGCAGGGGCAACTGCGCCGCGACGAGAAGGATACCGTCACTGGTGTCGGTCCGTATCTGCAGACTGAATGGCAAAGCGGAAAATGGATCACCACCGCTGGACTGCACCATAGCCGCCTGCGCGTGGAAGTCAACGACAACTATCTGAGCAACGGCAATGACAGCGGCAGCGTCACCTACAGCCACACGACACCGGTGCTCGGCCTGGTATACAAGCTCACACCGGCGGTTCGCTTGTATACAAGCGCAGCGCGCGGTTTTGAGGCGCCGACACTGAATGAACTGTTCTACTCTGGCAATGGCGGGGGATTTAACTTTAACCTCAAGCCTTCGCGTAGCACACATCTCGAAGCAGGCGCCAAGACGATCGTCGGCGACGACACCAGCCTGAATGTCGCGTTGTTCCAAGTGAAGACCCAGGATGAGCTGGTAGTCGATGTGTCCGGCGGTGGACGCACCAGCTATCGCAATGCGAGCAAGACGCTGCGCCAAGGCGTCGAGGTCGCGCTCGATACGTCGTGGCAGCATGGATTCACTGCACGCTTGGCATTGACGGGCGTGCGTGCGGAATACGATGCAGCGTTCGGCTCCATTGCCGCCGGTAACAATCTTCCTGGCGTGCCGCGCACCTCTGCCTATGGTGAGCTTGCATGGAAAGGCGGGGGCTACAACGCAGCGCTTGAAGCAATCGCGAACTCGAAAGTCTATGTCGAGGACAGCAACATGCAGCGTGTTGCGCCTGGCTATATCATCGCGAACCTGCGTGTCGGTGCGGAGCAGACATTCGGTTCATGGCGCCTGAAAGAATTCGCGCGGGTCAACAACCTGTTCGATCGCAGCTATATCGGGTCGGTGATTGTCGGTGATGGCAATGGTCGGTATTACGAGCCCGCGCCTGGACGCACTTGGTTGCTGGGAGTGTCGATGCAGTATGCGTTCAATTGAATGCCGGAAAGGGTAGCAATGCCTTTCAAAAAAAAAGAAGAGGGGCTAATACAATAGAAACAGCAATGGTTCACGTAATGCCTTGCGTGGCGCTTGCCAGTTTGTGGGCAGATGACGCGCTGTCGCATGGGGGCGGTAGCATATGCAGTCATCGCGGCAGTGGGTCTGAGCGCACTTCGGTTTGACGAGGTGTGACGTCCTGCGATGGATGGCAAGCCACCCAGAAGCAACTTCAACAGTGTCAAGTCGCTGCAGTCGGCGCCAGTCAGGGTGAACTTGAATTGTACTATGCAGCACGCGCGAAAGTAGGAAAAGGAAATCACATGAGCGCATCTCGCCCCATTACGGTCACCCTTATTTCAGGGGATGGCATTGGTCCGGAAATAACTGATTCGTTGCTGCGAATTTTTGATGCTCTGAAGGCGCCGATTCATTGGGAAATTGCGCCGATGGGATTGAATGCATTTAATGCATGCGGTGATGCCCTGCCGCCTGCAACGCTGGAGAGCTTCCGGCGCACCCGCCTCGCACTGAAGGGACCTGTGCAGACGCCGCTGGCAACGGGCTTCAGATCCCCACTCGTCAGATTGCGTGAAGAATTCCAGCTGTTCGCGAACCTACGTCCGGTGCAAACCCTTATGCCGGGCGGTCTCCATGATAATGTGTCGTTGACAGTTGTGCGTGAAAACACCGAAGGTTTGTATGCGGCTAAGGAGTCCTATCTGCCAGCAGGCGAGGACCGAGAAGGCTTGGCTACCGCCCTGGCCTGGAACAGCCGGGCGGGATGCGAAAGGGTTTTGCGCTTTGCCTTCGACTACGCGATATCACGCAATCAGCGCAAGGTCACCGTTGTACATAAGGCGAACGTTCTCAAGATTCTTTCTGGAATTTTCCTAAACGAAGCGCGTTCCTTGCATGCCCGAGAATATGCCGGGCGCATTGAAATGGAAGAAATGATTGTCGATGCCTGCGCGATGAAAATGGCAATGCAGCCGCAGCATTTCGATGTCATCGTAACAACCAATCTTTTCGGCGACATTTTGTCCGATCTGGCTGCCGGCATATCGGGTGGCCTTGGCATTGCCGCCGGTGCTAACATTGGCAGGGATGCTGCTATGTTCGAGGCCGTCCATGGTTCCGCGCCGGACATAGCAGGAAAAGGGATCGCCAATCCCGTTGCCATGCTGCTTTCTGGCGCGCTGCTTCTGGAGCATATCGGGGCGGCGGCATTGGCGTTCCGACTGCGGCGGGCGATCCGTATTGCGATCAATGAAGACCAAGCACGCACGCTAGATTTGGGTGGATCTTTATCAACCGAGATGATGACCGCTGCGATCATACGGCGACTTGAATGAGTAGCGGCATCCAAGACGGCACATACCCGGCTTTCAACGCCCTGTTCACTAAACCAGATCGCCAACTGTAGCACGACAGCGCTGCCGAAATGGCTCATTGGCTATTTTTTGATAAAAGTATTTTCAAGTTAATACATACGTCCTATGTTGCCTTGATCCGGCAAGGGAGCATGCTGCTTGCGATGTCTTCGTTTCGCCGCGCGCGTGCATAACCAGAACATGAATGCGATCGGCGGGACTGCTATCCCTGCGATGAGATCAGCATGCACCTTCACTCCCAGGATTTCCATCGCATTCAACGCATGTAACAGAAGCGCGACGGCGTAGTAGGTAAGAACCCAGATGGACAGGCCTTCGACAGTCTCCTGCAGGCGGAGTTGCAGCTCAGCGCGCTGCGCCATGCCTGCGAGGAGTTCACGGTTTTGCTTTTCATGCGTAACCTCAACGCGCGTGCGCAGTAAGACGGTTGTTCGCTGGACCCTTTGCGCCAGCCGATCCTGGCGCTGCTCGACGGTTGCGCATGTCATCATTGCTGGGCCGAGCCGCCGCCAAATGAATTGCTTGAATGTTAAAATGCCGCTGACAGGAGCCACGCCGAGCTCCGCTATCTGGTTATCGACAAGGCCGGAATAGGCGTGCGATGCCGAGAACCGAAACTGGCTTTCCGCGATGAGCCTCTCCAATGCAGCTGCGAGGTTTTCCAATTGCTTCAGCAACCCCTCATCGCGCAACTCTTCGCGCTCGGTTAAATCGGTCAACTTGCGCAGTTCAATGCCCAGCACATCGAGCTTAGCCATCTGCCGCTTTGCCAAGGGCAGAGACAGCAGTGACAACGATACGTAAGTGTCGATCTCCAGCAGGCGCTGAACCATTCTCCCAGTTTGCTGCGGCCCCATTTCTCGGTCGAAAATGACATATCGTGTCATGCCGCCCTCGATTGGCGCTGCCGGATGCAACCGGTAGTCTGTAAAAGCCAGCCCTCTGCCTTCTCCGATTTCGCCACCGATCAGGGGGTGGGCTCCAAACCAGCTTTCCCTGAGGCTCGCCCAATGAGCATCATCTTCTGGCGCAATGAAAAACTGCGCAAATGAGATGATTTGTCCTTCCACTGTTCCAAACCATGTTGCCGGAATTTCGGATACGAGATCGATCTCGGGCAAGGAGTTGGCTAGTTTTTTCGTAAATACAAACGTGTATCGCGCGAATTCGGTGTGAAGCGACCAATACACTCTGAACTGTTCGTTCCCAACAGTGTAATTGCGCGTACCAGGCGGTGGCCCCGGGTGCCCGATCTCTTCGGCAAGACGGCTTATCGCTGCCCATTGTTCGCCATTGTCTTCTTCAAAAAACAATGCAAATGATAATAGCTTAGTCGGCGCCTGCACTTCAAAGAACGGACTGGAATGAAGTTCATTGAAAATGGAAGACCTTTCCATATGCGCCACGGGACCGATAGTCGCACCCGGCCGTACGTCATCCTGAATGACCTCTTTATCTGATATCTCGCCATCGGCTTTAATCTCTATTGGCATGCGCTAACTTTCCAATCAATTCTAAAAAAGCGCGCCGGATAGAGTCCGACGCAAAACCCGAGCGACCATTCCGGGAATGATGACCTGCTCGAGAGGAGGTACTACAGAACAATTTAATGTGTTTCGCAAGAGACGATGTAGAAAAGCCGGAATATACGGTCAAGTTATCTTGTTTGCACCGCGCCCACCAGTTACAGCGGTGTAATCCAGCGGCAGAACTGTAAGGGTCGCTGGTAAAGTACAGTTCGCCCAAATGAAACTTCATGTGCAAGTTCTGTACACGATGCGTTGCTTCGACGTCAAACACATCATCCCAGTCCGATCGGTTCCCGGTAAGCCCGCGCTTGCGCTTCAAGCCAGGCGCGGAACGCCGCCAAAGCCGGAGTTTCTGATTTTTGTTCGGGATAAATGAGATAGTAAGAGCGGTCGCTCAGATAGTGGTGCTGCGCAACTTGCACCAGCAGGCCGCGGTCAAGCTCGTCTTCCACAAGAAAACGTGGAATCAGGGCAATTCCTAGGCCCTGAATCGCCGCTTCCGACAGCATGGAAAAAAGCTCCAAGCGAGGCCCCGTCATATCGCCATCGACCTGCATGCCGCGCGACGAAAACCAGTCGCGCCATGTGTACGGGCGCGTGCTTTGTTGCAGCAGGGGGTAACGACTCCAGTCTGCGCGAGAGAGTGTCGTTCGCGGGCCAAGCAACTTCGGGTTGCACACGGCGATGAGATTTTCGTGCATGAGAAAGATTCCTTCCGTTCCTGGCCATCGTGACTCTCCAGCGTAAATGGCCGCGTCGAAAGACGTTTCTTCAAACAAGAACGGCCGCGTTCGGGCGCTCATATTTACCGTGATGCCGGGATGCTCATTCGCAAATGACGGAAGGCGAGGAAGCAGCCATTTTGTTGCGAAAGTGGGCACCACACCGAGTTCGAGTGTCTCCCCATGACCGCCCTTTGCCATCAGCTCCAATGTGTCACGCTCTACCTCGTCGAGTCTAGACGTGACCTTTTTCGCGTAGCTCGTTCCTGCTTCTGTTAAAGCTACGCCGCGACGGCTGCGGCGAAAAAGCTTTAAGCCAAGGAACTCTTCCAGTGTGCCGATCTGTCGGCAAATTGCACTTTGTGTGACGGCTAACTCATCGGCAGCCTTGGTGAAGCTCTGGTGACGCGCAGCCGATTCGAAGGCGGACAGTGCTGTGGTGGAGGGGATCTTTCGGCGCATGAATTCGGCTCTCGTGATGTTTCAACTTCAAGTGCGTATTATGCACAATTCAGTGCAAACAAATCATTTGTCGGATGGTATTTACGATTGTAAAGTGACTCAACAATATACTAACCAAGTGAGTTTGGAATGAGCATAAAGCATAAATCTGCAGCCTTTCAGTGGGATGATCCGCTGTTTTTGGATAGCCAATTGAGCGAGGACGAGCGCCAGGTGCGCGATGCGGCGCGGGCCTATTGCCAGGAACGCCTGGCGCCTCGGGTTCTGGAAGCGTTTCGCAATCAGCAGACCGATCCCGCGATCTTCCGCGAGATGGGTGAGCTTGGCTTGTTGGGCGTGACCATTCCGGAAGCCTACGGCGGTTCCGGCATGAACTACGTCTGCTACGGCCTGGTGGCTCGCGAAGTCGAATCCATCGATTCCGGCTACCGCTCGATGATGAGCGTGCAATCGTCGCTGGTCATGGTGCCGATCAACGAGTTTGGCACGGAGCAGCAGAAGCAGAAGTACCTGCCCAAGCTGGCCACCGGCGAACACATCGGCTGCTTTGGCCTGACCGAACCCAATCATGGCTCCGATCCCGGCAGCATGATCACCCGTGCAAAGAAAGTCCCCGGCGGCTATAGCATCAGCGGCGCCAAGATGTGGATTACCAACAGCCCGATCGCCGACGTCTTCGTGATCTGGGCCAAGGACGACGAAGGCGCCATCCGCGGCTTCGTGCTGGAGAAGGGCTGGAAAGGCTTGTCCGCGCCCGTCATCCACGGCAAGGTGGGGCTGCGCGCTTCCATCACTGGCGAAATCGTGATGGATGAAGTGTTCTGTCCGGAAGAAAACGCCTTCCCGGATGTGCGTGGCTTGAAAGGACCGTTCACTTGCCTGAATTCGGCACGTTACGGTATCGCCTGGGGCGCACTTGGCGCTGCGGAAGATTGCTACCATCGTTCGCGCCAGTACGTGATGGATCGCAAGCAATTCAACAAGCCCCTAGCGGCCAACCAGCTGATCCAGAAAAAGCTGGCCGACATGATGACCGAAATAACAATGGGTCTGCAGGGGTGCCTGCGTCTGGGCCGCATGAAGGATGAGGGCACCGCGGCAGTGGAAATCACTTCCATCATGAAGCGCAATTCCTGCGGCAAGGCGCTGGACATTGCCCGCATGGCGCGTGACATGATGGGCGGTAACGGCATCAGCGATGAATTCGGTGTGGCGCGCCATCTGGTCAACCTTGAGGTTGTCAACACCTACGAGGGCACGCATGACGTCCATGCGCTGATCCTTGGACGGGCCATCACCGGCATTGCAGCCTTCTGATCATCTATGAACGCAATTTTTCCACAAGGAGCGTTGTCGGGACTGCGTGTACTCGACCTGTCGCGGGTGCTGGCCGGTCCTTGGGCTGGACAGCTGCTGGCGGACCTCGGCGCGGAAGTTGTCAAAGTGGAGCGGCCTGGCTTTGGCGACGATACCCGAGCCTGGGGGCCGCCATGGCTCAAGAGCGATGACGGGCAGCCGACCAGTGAATCGGCCTATTACCTGAGCGCTAACCGCAACAAGCACTCCGTGACCATCGATCTTGGCAAGCCCGAAGGACAGGCTTTGGTCAGGCAGCTGGCCGCGAAGGCCGATATTGTGCTGGAGAACTTCAAGGTAAGCGGTCTTAGGCAGTATGGCCTGGATTACGCAAGTCTCAAAGAGGCCAATCCGCGCTTGATTTATTGCTCGATCACAGGTTTTGGTCAGACCGGTCCTTATGCAACGCGTGCTGGCTACGATTTTTTAATCCAGGGCATGGGCGGCTTGATGAGCCTGACTGGACGTCCTGATGGCGCCGCGGGCGAAGGTCCGATTAAGGTTGGCGTGGCGTTAACAGATGTGATGACCGGCCTGTATGCGACAGTCGCTGTGCTTGCGGCGCTGGCGCACCGTGAACGGACCGGGCAGGGGCAGCATATCGACCTCGCGCTGCTCGACGTGCAGATCGCGGCCTTAGCAAATCAGGCGGCGAATTATCTTGTGGGCGACGAAGTGCCCACGCGCATGGGCAATGCGCACCCCAACATTGTGCCGTATCAAGATTTCCCGACTGCCGACGGTTACATGATCATTGCCATTGGCAACGATAGCCAGTTTGCAAGTTTCTGCCGTACAGCCGGTCACCCCGAATGGGCGACGGATGCGCGTTTTGTGACGAACCCGCAGCGGGTGAAGCATCGCGAGGAGTTGATCGCGTTAATCCGTGAGGTGACTCTTTCGCGAAGCACTGGCGAGTGGGTCGCGGCGATGGACCGCGCAGGGGTGCCCTGCGGCCCGATTAACAGCCTCGACAAAGTGTTTGCCGATCCGCAGGTCTTGGCGCGAGGTATGCGTATCGAGATGTCACATCCTCTTGCAGAGACGGTGCCGCTGGTAGCGAATCCGATCAGGATGTCGGCCTCGCCAGTACAGTACCGAACACCTCCTCCGACTCTTGGCGAACACACGGAGCAAGTGCTCAAGAGTTGGCTGTCGCTCGGGCCTGCCGAGGTGGCAGATCTCCGGCAAAAGAATATTCTTTGAGGGAACAAGGAACTGAACATGAGCATCCTAAACCCGTCAGGCATGCGGTTGATAGCAACGTCAAGGTGCACGTCAAATCTGCTTGTTAGCTCGGCTCGTCCGCCAATATAAGATGGCAATGAATCTCTTTGACAGATTGGAGCAACTCTGATCACTGCGAATCTAGTGTGGCTTCGGTGTCGGCCGAGAAAGCTCGCTTAAGTTCAGAAATCATTCGCTTGCACAAACTATGTGAAGCAATGCTACTTCTAACTATTGCATAACATTTTTGATTGACGGAAACATCATTCGGTCGAATCTCTTTCAGGCGCCCCATCGCTAGCCACGATTCCGCAAAACCCATTGGTAGAAGGCCAATATACTTACCGGAAAGTATTAGCAAAAGTCTGGCCATTGCCTGGCTTGACCTGGAAGTAATACGTAACGATTTCATTTTTTCTTCAACATCCGGCGCTTGGTAAGCCCATAAGTCAACTGCCTCACATTTCCGGATTTCATCATCTGTGATTTCGCTACTATTTTTAGAGTAAAGGGGATGTTTGTCGCTGCAATACAGGGCCAGTTTTTCTTCATAAAGGAAATGCATCTTAGAGTCTGCAATTTCTCTTGATATCGCCCCTATGCCGATATCTGCGGTTCCATCCAGAAGCATTTGAAGCAGGCGCTCAGGGGAAACTATCGATATTTCAAGAAAAGCTAGTTCCGACTCTTTATTGAAATTTCCTAAAACTTTCTCCAGCACGTGCAGGCGTCCATAAACGCTGTCTTCGATTGCAACGCTAAGCGTGCCGCCTACGAGCGGCGATACGCTATTAAGGCGCTCCCGGTATTTTTCTATATCGGCGAACATGTCTTTGCAGATTTGATATATCTGCTCGCCTTCTGGAGTGAGCGAAAACCCGGATCTCCCTCGGTGGCAGAGCGGCTTCCCTAGGCGGGTCTCCAGGGCCATGATATGCATGCTGATTGCAGATTTACTCTTATTCAGGCAGGCCTCGGCAGCTGCATATCCCCCCGCTCTGACAACGGCCTCGAAAATCTTGAGTAAAAATATGTCTTTATCGGTTAAATGCAAAAGACGATGATCATCTGACATGGTGAAGACCTCTGTTGAAGTAGGGCAGTTGGCAAGTTGTTCGTACCGATTGAATTCTGACCCGGGCACGGCAGCGGCAATTTGAGGTTGCCGCTGCGGATAAGTGTACCAAACGACAGCACGCCGTTGTTTTTTTTAAAGCAGTTCGATGAATTGAATGGGACAATGCGCGCAGGTCTGGGCTCGTAGCGCATCGCCTCAGACGCAGTCTTAGAAGGGCTCGAGAGAAGTTGTCGGCCTGGCCGCTTTGCGCTTGTCCTCCCGCGCCTTGATGCGGGATTTAGCCACCATGCTGCTGTGCTGGAAGCCTCGGGCAATGCGCCCGGCATGGCCGTCGCGCTTCACCTTCTCCATCGCATTGTTCAGGTCCACCGTCGAGTAAAAGCGCACCCGCTGGCCGTAGGTGGCAATGCCCGCTGCGCCAATGGCCGTGGCCAGATGCGTATTGCCCGTGTCAGGTCCACCGATGAACACGGTGCTCTGCGCGGACTCGGTGAAGGCCATCGTCACCAGTTGCCTGACCAGCGGCTTGTCGACTTTGGATGTCTCGAAGTCGAAGCCGAAGCCGGCCAGATCCCGATGCAGCGCGATCCTGGCGGCAAACATTTGAGGCCGCACCGAGCGCATGGCGCGGCCGGTATGCTCGGCTTGCAGCAAATGCTCGATCAGCCAGCGGGACGTATCCACGCCCGCCGACTTGCCCTGGCCCGCAATTTCCTCCCATGCCATCGTCATGCCGTGCAGGCGCAATTCCTTGAGTTCGGCGGTGACGTCACGCATGGCTTGCCTCCGCATGGGAATGTGCCGCGGCACCACGCAAGTGGTCGTAGCGGCCAACGGGGCCTCCGTCCATTGCAGGCTCGTTTCCACGCAAGCCGGCACGGGCGCGGCATGCAGGCGTTCCAGCAAGTTCTCCACGTGCTCCGCGCTCAGGACTCCGGATTCCACCACGAGTTCGACGGCTACCAGCACCGCATCGAGTCCCGCCGTCGGCACGCTCGCCAGCACCCTGGCAATGACGCGGTCGCCCCCAGGATGGCGCAGCAAGCCTTGCCTGTGCCTGGCCAGCGGCGCAGGCAGGTCGGCGAAGGGAGCACCATTCCTCAGCGCACCGGGCTTTCTTTGCGCCAGCGGGATGTAGTGCTGCCAGTCTTAGCCGATCTGGTCGCGCTCCGGTAGTCGGGCATGCGTGGCGACGATGGCATGGTCGGCGGCGATGACGACCTGATCGTAGTACAAACGGGCGCTCACGCGCTGGTCAGCGAACTCGCACGGCGCCGAGTAGTGATTGCGCGCCACGCGCGCCAGGCAGGTCGATGTCACCCGCGCATCTCGCTCGACGTAACCATCGAAGGGGGCAGGAATGAGCATCATGTCGGCGCGCTCCTGTTTCAGCACCTCAGCAATGCTGAACTGGCGGTGGTCGGGATGGCGCAGTTCGTTCCATAGCGCCCGGCAACGCTCTCCCAGCCAGGCATTGAACGCGTCGGTCTTCATATTGTCGTAGATGCCGCGCCGTGGGGGGGGGCATTTTTTGGTCGGCGGGAACATACGAAAGGACTACTGCCGAGTTGTTCCTGAATTTCTAAACTGAGGTTTTGCATAACGTGCCGATACCCAAGGTCCGGCGCTTGCAACATACGTTATCTTATACCGATATGAGCGCAGTAGATGTGACTGCACATTTAGTGTAGACACCGAATGCCATGCTTGATTCCCGAATTGCATGGGGAGCCGACGCGTTTTTCCGGTCCTGGGTCGGAGTGAACATGTCGTGACACGGCTCTGGGCGCACTGTTACATATCTTGCCTGGAAGCTGCTGTCGGGGACGAAGCCTATTGCGCAGGAAAGGATTGCTGCGCTATGTTTGAAAGTTTCAAGTGGCCGATTTCGGCTGAATAAGCAGTTCACGAACTAGATATTGGATGAAGCCAGAATACCATGAGCATAAGTCAGTTGTATGAAGAGAACGATGGCTTGGGACTTGCCGAGCATGTGCGGAAGGGTAGTGTAAGCCCTGAAGAACTGCTCGACGAAGCGATCGGCCGTACGGTGAAATGGAATCCCAGGATTGGCGCTGTGGTCGTTCATCACCACGAGTATGCTCGCGAGCAGATTCGTCAAGGTCTCCCCGAAGGGTCGTTCCGCGGCGTTCCATTCCTGTTGAAAGACCTGGTAGCACAATTGAAGGATACCGAGACCTCGAATGGCTCGCGGTTCTTTTCCGGGCGTATCGCCGACCAAAATTCAACAGTGGTTGAGCGATACCTGGCCACCGGGGTAACCATCTTTGGAAAGACGAGCTGCCCCGAGCTTGGACTCAGCGGCGCATCCGACCCCGTATTGTATGGGCCGACACGCAATCCATGGGACCTGCAGCTTTCGGCAGGCGGTTCCTCCGGCGGCGCGGCGGCAGCCGTTGCTGCAGGGATCGTCCCGATCGCGCATGCTAGTGATGGCGGCGGCTCGATTCGTGTACCTGCTTCCGTATGCGGCCTGGTTGGCTTGAAGCCAAGCAGGGCAAGGATCCCGAGCGGACCACTGCGCGGGGAAAGCTGGGCAGGGCTGTCGAGCCATCATGTAGTGACACGTAGTGTTCGTGACTGCGCTGCCATGCTGGACGCGACGGCAGGTGCAGAGGCAGGCGACCCCTACCAAGTTCTGCCGCCGGAGCGTCCGTTTCTGGAGGAGGTCGCGCGCCACCCGAAACAGCTGGTCATCGGTATCAACCTGAATCGAATCGACGGCACGCCAGCTGATCCCGATGTGATCGAGGCGTTGATGGACGTCGCAAAATTGCTGGAGAGCTTGGGGCACCGGGTCGAGTCCTACAAGTCGCCCGCTGTCGCCGAGGAAGTAAGCAAGCACTTTGGTTCAATTCTACTTAGCCACGTGAATGTGACCTTGAGCCTGCGTGAGCAGGAGTTGGGACGAGCGGTCACTGAGAACGATGTCGAGCGCCTGACCTGGTTCTTATACCAGGGTGGCCGGGATCTGCCTGCAACGGAATACGTCAAAGCCACCTTCTACTTCCATAAACTTGGCCGTCAAATGGCGAAGTTGCATGAGAAATTTGACTTGGTACTTGGCCCGACGTGTACGGTCCCAGCCATGCCTCTTGGACTGGTCAACATGAACGGCGACATCGCAGCTCATACGGAAGCCTTGCGGCAGTTTGTTCCGTCGATCTGCACGTCGAACATGACCGGGCAACCGTCGATGTCGTTGCCGCTGAGCTGGTCGCCAAAAGGCATTCCGATCGGCAGCATGTTCACCGCGCCGCTTGGTGGCGAAGCAGTGCTGTTCCAGCTGGCTGGTCAACTGGAGCAAGCTCGGCCTTGGAAAGACAGGCGACCAAGCTTCCCGCTCTGATCACCACGCCAGAAGTGACAAATTTCACGGAGTAAAAAAATGAAGTGATTTCTGATGTTGTGTGCAAGCTTGCCTGTCGTTGCGTCTACGAGCGCCATGGCGAGCCAGGACTTAGCGAAAGCGAAGAACTGTCTGGCGTGCCACGCCGTGCAAACCAAACTGGTTGGCCCGGCATTCAAGGCTGTTGCCGCCAAATACGATAGTGACAAGGAAGCCGAAGCGAATCTGGTCACTAAAATTATCATGGGTGGTGCCGGAACATGGGGGCCACTCCCCATGCGCGCGAACCCACAGATCAGCAAGGCCGATTCCAAAGAACTGGTCAAGTGGATACTGCCCCAGAAATGATTTTTCTATCCGCTGCAATTTCCAAAACGTGCCGGTTTCGGCGCGCTTTTGTACTGCCAAATACCAACGGAGCGTTTGGTCACCTTACGCCCAGAAAGTCTCAACAAAACTGCGGTAGCTTCAGTAGGGGTTGGGCGAACGTCATCGGTGTCGTGGATGATGGATGTGTCGTCTCAATCAAGCTCGCACTAATTAAGCTGACAGTGCACCGGCATATTCCATGTTTGTAGGGCAGTGCTAGCGTGTGCCACAACAGGAGAGTAAAAAATGGTTCGTGTTGCAGTACTTGGCGCAGGTCATATGGGAACTGCCGTCGTCAAACGGCTCCTGTCCCTTCAATATGAGGTGCACGTTTGGAATCGTACCTTTGCGAAAGCTCAGGTGCTCAATGAAGATGGAGCGACCGTCCATAGCGAAGTACGCTCGGCCTTGCAGAATTCCGATGTCGTTGTTCTGCTACTGTTCGATCACGCGGTGGCCAACAAGGTGCTGAAAGATCAAGTCGACGTGTTCAAGGGCAAGGACGTCGTCGATTTCATGACAGGCGGCTCGGAACAGGCACGCAATCTTGCCAAACATCTCCAGTCGGCCGGCGCCACTTACCTCGACGCTGTCATTGAAAACCATCCTGGGGATATCGGCACGACAAAGGCACTCATCTATGTCAGCTGCAACGAAGAAGCGTGGCTCAGGCGCCGCCCCCTGATTCAGGCGCTCGCTCCCGCAGCACACTACCTTGGAACGCGGCTCGGCGCTGCGGCGGAGGTTGACGCCGCGTTGGCTGGCGCATTCTCGACCGTCGCGATGGGAGCATGGCTGGAGGCCTTGGCCTTTTTGTCAGACGCAGGAATCGACCTCAAGGACCCGGCATTCAATCTCGACTGGTGGGTGAAGCAGCTTCAACATGACATGGCGATGGCGGTGCAAGAGGTCAGCACAGGTGACTTTTCGACCACCGAGGCCACCTTGGCCATCAACACTGCCGCCGTCGAACAATGGCGCGAGGTCGTGGTCAGCCGTGGTCATCGTGCCAACATCATGTCGGCGGCCTTGGAAAATCTACGTCTTGCCATGGGCGCCGGACTTGGAGAGAAGTCGTGGTCAGCCCAGGTCCAGGTATTGCGCGTCCAAAAGCGTGACTGAGGTCGTTGGGAGAAAAGCCCGGAGCGGTTCAGTACCGCGTCCGGCCCCGACACCCGGTTCATAAGTCCGCTTGTTCCCCTACAAAGTGCTCGCCGTTATCCGCCATTCGGCCAAGGCTCTCGCTGCCCTTATGTACCGCACATCAAAACGCACACTGCGCCGACAGGCCCAGCAGCCAGTTCCGTCCGGACGCCGGTTCGTAATTCCTGCCATTGCCGTCACCAACGATCACTGACCCGATGTACCTACGATAGATCAGATTGTGGGCCGCACGAACTCCTTTACTCGCCAAGGACAGAATTTCTGTTCTCCACTAACACGAAGGCTCGCGATGGCATAGCTTGGCGCAGCGCGCTGCGTGTTGCCGTCATCGACATGGGCATGTGAGTTCGCGATTGCTTCCAGCCGAGCATGGTAGCCGCCGTTCCATGCAACCTGAGCGAATGCGTGTTCGTACCGATTGAATTCTGACACCGGGGTGCAGCATCATTTTGGCACGAGGGAGCAGCTGTTCAGCGCACTGAATGAGGTGTACCTAAAAGAATTTGATACTGAATTGGCTGAGGAAGACGCGCTTGTCCCAGCGGCTTTGCGCTATGCACGTCTCTTGATCAATGCGCCGTCCAGCAACGACGCTGAGTTGCGCCGCGCGATGCTGATGGCAACTGTAGTCGAACGTGACATCGCATCGCGGTGGAGCGAACGTCTCGAAGTCGAACGTGCCAATGATCAGCCCGGATCCGTTCATCCGCTCCTCGTTCGCTTGGCTGCAGATGGTTTGTGGTTATCTGACCTGCTCTCTACCTACAAAATTTCCGACGGAGATCGAGAACAACTAGCCGCCCTGATGAGTGAACTGTTGAACAAGTCCTAAACTGAGCTTCCTCTATTTTTCGTCTTCCAACAGGCGATTCCTATGCGGCCTGTTTTTCCTGATGTTGTTCTCTGAGCCAGCGATCGAGAAACTGGCATGAAGATCGATAGCCGAGAGTGGAATGCTGCCGCTTGTGATTGTAAAAGACTTCAATGTACTCGAAACTGGCCGCTTTCATTTCCGCATGCGTTTCGTAGTGCCTGCCATGAACCCGCTTATTCTTGAAGCTGTTGAACCAGCTTTCCGTCGGCGCGTTGTCACAGCAGTTTCCCTTCCCGTTCATCGAACACGTCATGCTAAATTCCTGAAGCTTGTCCTGAAAGGCATGGCTCCCATACTGCCCGATCGGAATGATGATGCAAGCCTGGTGCCGGCTTCCTGCGGAAACAGGCCATTGCCAGGGCGTCCGTCACAATGTCGGCCGTTATGCGGTCACATCTGGAAGACGAAATTCCGGCGGAAGCTCACCTCACCATAACTAAGGAAATAAGTTACCGCATCTGTCATGGTTGTGTCATTGGATTTTACCAAGTTATTTGAAATTCAAACTTTATAAAATCAGGAATAACTTTGACGTGGTCCTTTGGTATTGTGTCGGGGACAAATGTTACTAGGAGATAAAATGAAAATGGTTATTCCTCACATTGCAACAATGGTGCAGTGTCGAGATCTGGACGAAATCGTCAATGAATCCCCCGTCTCGAATATTGCGATTGCGAAAGTTTGGGTAAATGCCGAATTGACTGAGCAAGAGAGAAGTAATTTGGCGCTGGTGAATGATTTCTGGAAATGCTGGAAGACTCTACCATTTGATATCAAAAAACTTGCGCAATTCTTTGCCCCCAACATCACTGTTCGCACGGGGTGGCGCGGAGAGCACGTTGTTCATGGACGGGACGAGGCTTTGGCCATGTATGCGCAAGAGGCTCAGCGACAGGCCGACCATAGCGAAATCTCGGATTTTCAATTTCCGATCATCGTTGCGAAAGGACCGATCGTCTTTCACACTTGGATTTGGATCGCACACTCAGATCGGCTTAGATATCACATCGAGCGCCCGATGGCCGCCTCATATCTCATTACCGATGGATTGATCGAACGTTGGGATAGCTACTGCACCGGGCCTGAGTCCGAGCCAGGTTATGCAGGCGGTAATGGACCTGACGGTCTTTGAAAGCGCGCTGTTCGTCGTTCCAGCGTAGTTGAATCAATTCACCAAGACAGAACAGCGATGAACAACTGGATATTTCTTGCCGTTGCAATTTTCGCGGAGGTCGTCGCGACCACAGCGTTAAAAACTAGTGACGGCTTTTCCAAATGGTTGCCATCTGCGGTGGTCATTCTCGGTTATGGCGTGGCATTCTATTTCTTATCCCTCACCTTGCGGATGATTCCAATGGGTATTGTCTACGCAATTTGGTCCGGCGTGGGCATCGTCCTGATCTCGGGGGTGGGTTGGATGTGGTATGGGGAAAAACTGGGCTTGCCTGAAATGGTCGGCATCGCTCTTATCGTTTTCGGTGTTGTTTTGCTTAACGTCTCTTCGAAATCAGTAGCGCATTAGACAGATCCGCTGATTTCTGGTGTTGCTATTCTAGAAAATTTGCCATTGTCCTGGGAAACCCAGAATGGGAAAGACCAAGCGCGGCAAGGGTACAAAGCTCACGGCAATTGCGGAGGCTGCCGGTCTTCAACTCGCCGTCCACACGGATTCTGCTAGCCCTCATGAAGTCACCCAAGTCTTTGCTACTGTCGCTGAAACTGTCACCATTGGACTGCCCGAGCGACTTGTCGGGGTTCGTGCCTATGACTGTGATTCGCCCAAGGCAAAGCTCGCCGTCGATGGCATTGACCTGATTACCGCACACTAGTGCAATCATGTCAGACCTGCCACCCAGGATAGACCCAAGCTGCGCCGTTACAAGAGGCGCCGGAAAATTGAGGCCTTGTTCGCATGCTTGAAAAAGTTACGGCGAATACTCACTCTCTGGGAACATGCTGTCCTCGGTCACTTAAATAACATTTAAAAAAATCAATTCAAATGCCGAGCGCCAAATTTCTGTTGGGAAGGGTAGGCGGGGCTGTTTTGATGGTTTTTTTGCGCGCGCAAGACGATTGTTCGTACCGATTGAATTCTGACCCACCCTGCCGATTGAATTTTGACCCAGGCACGGCAGCGGCAATTTGAGGTCGCCGCTGTGGATAAGTGTACCAAACGACAGCACGCCGTTGGCTTTTTTGAAGCATTTCGATGAATTGATTGGGGCAATGTGCGCAGGGCGACGCCCTGCGCACATTGCCCCAGACGCAGCCTTAGAAGGGCTCGTCAGCGGTTGTCGCTTTGACGGTTTTGCGCTTATCCTCCCGCGCCTTGATGCGGGATTTCGCTGCCATACTGCTGTGCTGGAAGCGGTACGACTCGTTGCCCGTCTCCACGATATGGCAATGATGCGTGAGCCGGTCCAGCAGCGCCGTTGTCATCTTGGCGTCCCCGAACACGCTCGACCATTCCGCAAACGAGAGATTTGTCGTGATTGCCACGCTGGTATGCTCGTACAGCTTGGAGAGCAAGTGAAACAGCAAGGCCCCGCCGGCCTGACTGAAGGGCAAATACCCAAGCTCATCGAGTATGACCAAATCCATGCGCAGCAAGCCTCTGGCAATGCGCCCGGCATGGCCGTCGCGCTTCTCCTTTTCCAGCGCATTGACCAGGTCCACCGTCGAGTAAAAGCGCACCCGCTTGCCTTGCGTGGCAATGCCCGCCACGCCAATGGCGGTGGCCAGATGCGTCTTGCCCGTCCCCGGTCCGCCGATGAACACGGCGTTCTGCGCCGACTCGGTGAAGGCCATCGTCGCCAGTTGCCTGACCAGCGGCTGGTCGACTTTCGATGCCTCGAAGTCGAAGCCGAAGCCGGCCAGATCCCGATGCACCGGGAATTTGGCGGCAAACATTTGATGCCGCACCGAACGCATGGCGCGGTCGGTATGCTCGGCTTGCAGCAAATGCTCGATCAGCCAGCGGGACGAATCCACGCCCGCCGACTTGCCCTGGCCCTGGATTTCGTCCCAGGCCATCGCCATGCCGTGCAAGCGCAATTCCTTGAGTTCAGCGATGACGTCACGTATGGCTGGCCTCCGCATGGGAATGTGCCGCTTCACTACGCAAACGGTCGTAGCGGCCGACATCGGCTTGCGGCGCTTCGTTCAATTGCAGGCTCGTTTCCACGCAGGCCGGCACGGGCACGGCATGCAGGCGTGCCAGCACATTCTCCACGTGCTCGGCGGAGAGGACGCCGGATTCCACCACGAGCTCGACGGCTACCAGAACCGCATCGAGTCCCGCCATCGGCACGCTCGCCAGCACCTTGGCCATGACGCGGTCGCCACCGGGATGGCGCAGCAAGCCTTGCCTGAGCCTGGCCAGCGGCGCAGGCAGATCGGCGAAGGGAGCGCCATTCCTCAATGCACCGGGCTTTCTTTGCACCAGCGGGATGTAGTGCTGCCAGTCGTAGCAGATCTGGGCACGCTCGGGCAGTCGGGCATGCGTGGCGACGATGGCATTGTCGGCGGCGATGACGACCTGATCGCAGTACAACCGAGTGCTCACGCGCTGACCAGCGAACTCGCACGGCACCGAGTAGCGATTGCGCGCCACGCGCACCAGGCAGGTCGATGTCACCCGCGCTTCCCGCTCGACGTAACCATCGAAGAGAGCAGGCATGGGCATCATGTTGGCGCGCTCCTGTTCCAGCATCTCGGCAATGCTGAATTGGCGGTGCTCGGGATGGCGCAGTTCGTTCCATAGCGCCCGGCAGCGCTCTCCCAGCCAGGCATTGAGTTCGGCATGGGAGCCGAACTTGCGGTTTTGCGCCTCTTGCCAGATGCGCCGGCGGCTGTCCTGCACATTCTTCTCGACCACCCCTTTCTCCCAGCCGGAAGCGACGTTGCAGAAGTCAGGATCGAACAGGTAGTGCGCGCACATGGCGGCAAAGCGGGCGTTGACGATGCGCCCCTTGCCCTTGTTGACCTTGTCCACGGCGGTCTTCATGTTGTCGTAGATGCCGCGCCGGGGAATGCCGCCCAGGGCTGCAAAGGCGCGAGTGTGGGCATCGAACAGCATTTCGTGCCCCTGACTGGGGTAGGCAACCAGCCAGAAGGCGCGGGAGAAGCACAGCTTGGCGTGTGCAACCTGGATCTTGCGGTAAATCCCGCCAATGACCAGGCTCTCCTCGCTCCAGTCGAACTGGAATGCTTCGCCGGCGGCGAACTGCAAGGGAACAAAGGCGCGCTGCGATTTGCCTTCGCTTTGCCGCCAGGTGCGCAGGAAAGCCGTCAATTGGCTATAGCCGCCATCGTAGCCAAGCTGGCGGATGTGCGCCAGCAGCGCAGTGGCAGTGCGCCGATCCTGTTTCGGCCGCAGAGCATCAGCCTTCAAGGCTTGCTCCAGTACGGCGTGGTACGGGGAAAGCTTGCTGGTCTTGCTCTGCCGCTCGTAGGCCGGCGCCTTCTCTTTGGGCGTCCTGAGCCATTTGCGGATGGTGTTGCGCGACAGCCCCGTGCGCTTGGCAATTTCATGCAGCGACAGCTTGTCGCGCATGTGCATCCTGCGGATTCTTCCCAAAATTTCCATAGTGATCACCTTTTTATCTCCTGCCTAGAAATTAGGCAGGGGTAGTAGAACACCTGGGTCAATTTTCGGTCGGCATCACCCCTAAAAGTGGGTCAGTTTTCGGTCGGCGGGAACAGCCGGCATCAGTTTGATTGTTGGCATCGACATTTTGGGCGCCGTCTTCTGTTTCAAGATCTTTGAGGACCTCGAAAATTTCGCGGTAAGCCTTGGGCGGCGTGCTCTCGGCCTGTTTCTTGCGGGCGCTGCGAATCAGCGTACGCGGGTGCTGGGTATCCAGTTCTAGTCAGGTGCCTAGTGGGCAAGTTTGTGGCTGGATAATCCGCTAGAAAACAGCGCAATGTAGGTGTCGGCGATTTGGTCAATGTTCTGCAGATGTTTAGGCGATATCCAATTAACCATCCAATTACAGGCGCCGAGTATGGCATTTACCACGACCTCGGGTGGAAGTTGCTGCATACTGCCATTGCGCGCTCCTTCGATCACCGCCTGCCGGAAGATGCCGTCATATTTCACGATGATCGCTCGAACCTCTTTCTGACGTTCTTCCGAAAGTGCTTGTGCATCGCGATAGAATACGGTTGCCCATTCACGATGCTCTGCCAGAAAGCGCATATGCATACGGATCAGTCCCTTCAGTCGTGCCATCGGATCCGTTTCCGATTCCGCAAGGCGCTCGGCGTTGCCGACAAAATGTCCAGAAATGTAGTTGAAGACTGCCCAAAGCAGTTCATCTTTGCTCTCGAAATAGTAGTACACACTGGACTTGGTATAGCCCAATCCGCTGGCTACCTCATCTAGCGAAACATTCCTCACCCCGCGGTCGGCGAACAGTTGCGCAGCGTTTCTTACAATTTCTTCGCGTACCAGTTGCCGCTTAAGGGTCCGAATATTGTTGCTCTTGCCAGTGTTTGGTGCTGCTTCACCCGGGGGGGCCTGCGGGGCAGTATTTGCTATTTTTTTTGGCATGTTGGTGCTTTGGTGGTAAATGTTTGGCGTTTCGACTTGGCGACGAAAGATTACTAGCGTGATACATAGGTGACCGCCGCCGTGCCGTAGATGGCAGGACCATCCATGTTCGCAAAAAGCTAAGACTTTATTCTAACTGACTCGTGGCCTATAGCGGCTTGTCATGTGGTTCCGCCCCTCATCCGGTCGTAACCGGATGAGGTTGATCACTTTGAAATCCAGCACGACGCGATCCTGACGACAGGTTGTGATCTGCCATGTCAGCAAACCCAGATGTGGCCTTGTAAGCATCGGCCGCCGCGCTGTGAGCACGGCACGGGCGCGCAACTCGTCGCCGGCCATGACTGGCGCTTTGAAACGTACGTGCTCGAATCCTGCTCCAAGCACAATGTTTCCACTAAAAATATCTGCTAGAACAAACTGACGCATGGTCGCAGACAGCGTGTGTAGGCCACTTGCCGATTGCCCTTGCCCGATTTCGGCATCATGCACCTCTCCAAGATGAAAAGGTTGTGGATCCCACTGCCGAGCGAAGCGTGTTATGTCCTCGGAAGTCAAGACAAAGGGTTCGACATCGCAGGAAAAACCCGATTGCAGATCCTCATAGAACAACTCCAACATCACCTCCGACGAGTTGCGGACCACCTGGCGAATGGCTTAGTGTCGAAAATAAGTCATGCCAGTCGAAATATTAAGCTATCAAGTTTAATCTACTCTGATTTGATGTGTCAATGTTGGCCATTGTCTGGGTTGGGTGTGTGTGTTGAAATATCTACAAGCAGCGCGTTGCTAGTTAATTTCGGAGTTGCTCAGTAAATATTTTTTGCTTAAGGGCTTGATGTTGACGGGGGGCGGGCATAGAATTAGACCAACTGGTCAAAAATTAGTCGTAAGAGATTGATCGGGTTTTCGTACCCAAGACATTATCTCGAAGAGCAGCGCCAAACGGCTTCTCGCGTCCTCCTTGAATTATTGATCAGGCGCCGATTGGAGCAGTGTTTCTGGCCTAATAATTCGGGCAATGGTGAAGAAGTACAATAATTAGCCTTTTAGGTCAAAAATTAGACCACATAAGAGATTTAGACGTGCATTCAACGGAATCAAGGGACGCTACCGCCTCGCCCCAGCTGCCATCGAGCGCCTTGGGTGTTGGTGCGCGCGCATGGTCGACCCTGGCTGTTGCTGCGGCTATCTATTCATTTAATATTGCTGACCGTTTTGTTTTTCCCGCGCTGCTGCAACCGATTGAAGTTGAGTTTTCCTTGTCGGATACAGGGGGGGGCAGCCTTAATCTTGCGCTCGTGCTGATGTTGATGCTGTTTGGCATTCCTTCTGGCATGCTTGCTGATCGCTTCAGTCGGCGTCATCTGCTCGGTGCGTGCGCGACGTTGTTTTCTGCGATGACACTCTTGGGCGGCTTGTCCAACAGCCTTCTGGCGTTCGTTGCCACCCGAATGGGCATGGGGTTGGGGGAGGCTGGCTGCACGCCTGCTTCACTGACGCTGATAGCGAATCGGTTTCCGGTGGCGCGTCGCGGCGTTGCCATGACAATCTTCACCTTGGGTGTTTTTGCAGGGGCGTATCTTGGAACGGTCTTAGCTGGCGCTTTGAGCGACCACTACGGCTGGCGTACCACCATGCTGGCGTTCGGTTTGGCGGGGCTGCAGCTCGGTGCGTTGGCCATGTTCTTGATAAGGGAGTCACTCAGGGGAGGGATGGACCCAGCGACAATGCGGGCCGAAGCGACGGACGCCGGCTTGTTGGCTACACTCAATTATATCCGGCGTGATAAGGCGCTTCTCTTTGTCATCCTCGGTGGCGCTGCGATCTGCACCTGGGGATGGGGCTTGCTTAGGTGGGCGCCGGCGCTCCTCATGCGTACCTACGGCCTGACGGGCGGCCAAGTCGGGGCAGTGCTAGGAAAATTGCATCTTGTCGGCGGCGTGACTGCTACGCTTTTCACTGTTTTCTTAATGTACTGGCTTTCTCGTATGGCGGCAAGATTGCAGCTCTGGGTCATTGCCAGCCTGATTGCGTGTGCGGCAATGGCTTCGATCGTGGCATGTCGAGCGACGGATCTGTCGGTGTTGGTGCTGTGTCTTTGGCTTTCTGTTCCTGTGCTGTGCCTGAACACAGGCCCGACATTCAGCCTGATTAACAACATGGCTCCGCCCTCGATTCGCGCTAAGACGATTTCGATCTTCCTGATTGCAACGACTTTTGGCAGCCTCATTCAGGTCCCCATGGTGATTGGCTTTTTATCGGACATATTTGTCAGCGGTGGAGTGAGTTCCGGTGAGGGTCTGCGCGTCGCTATGAGAACTTTTTCCCCGCTTGGGTTGGTCGCCGCCGCAGCGTATATCGTTGCCGGCATTTTCGCAGGTTCTCGGACTGCGATTGTCACACCAAGCCTGAAGCAGTCATCCCACCACCATGTATAAGAGGATCAACTGATGAACCATGCTGAACTTGTTCTTTCAAACGCCCGATCCCATCCTGACCGCGTCGCGGTAAGGATGGGTGATCGCGCATTGACATATGCCGAACTGGATCTATTGTCAGAGTTGCTGGCAATCGGGCTCCAGCGCGTTGGTGTAGGTAAGGAGGATCGCATCGTAATGTTTGCAGAGAATGCGATTGAATGCCTCGCCGTATACCACGCTGCTGCCAGGATGGGGGCGGTGTTTGCGCCGATTCATGTTTCATTCAAAATACGTGAACTAACCTACGCGATTTCCAATTCGCGCCCAAAAGTAATTATCACCACAACCGACCTGGTGGACACGTTGACCGCTGCGCTCGACGGAACCGGTCATGTTGCCACGGTGGTGATACTGGATGAGGCGAATGCTGTTCCAGCCGGATACTTGCGTTTCACCGACCTGTTGTCATCGGACGGCGCCTTTCCAGCGATTGATTTCGCGCCAGAACAGCCGTTGCTTATCAGTTATACGTCCGGCACGACGTCCCTGCCGAAGCCGGTTCTCCGTTCGCATGGCGCGGAAACATGGAGTGCTTCGGCCTACCGGGAGGCGTGGGGATTTGAGGGCGATGACCGATTGTTGGTGGCGATGTCGCTTAGCTGGGTGTTTGGCTTGTGCTCCCTTTCACAATCGGCGTTTGCCGCCGGCGCAACGATTGTCCTTGAAACAAAGTTCAGCCCCACGCGCACTTTAGAGCTTATCGCTGCCCGAGAGGTCACCACATTTGCGGGCACGATGAGCATGTACGCGATGATGCTCAACATTTTAAAGGAACGTGATTTCGACACATCTGCGCTGCGCACGGCCATTTTGGGAGGGGAGCCGCGCAACGAAGTAGTGGTGGCCGAGATGGAGAAGCGCCTCAATTTGCGGCTCTGCGAAGCATGGGCCATGACCGAGACTTTCCCTGCGCTGGCCATTCATCCCACGCGCGACCGCGACGCGCCAATAGGCAGCCTTGGCCGTCTGGTACCTGGAGTCGAGCTTCGGCTAGTCGACAAGGAAGGGTGCGACGTACCGGACGGCGAGCCGGGCGAGGCCTGGGTCCGCAGTCCGGGCGATTTTCTCGCGTATAGCGATGAGCCAGAGCTGACGGCTACGCGCCGCACGCCCGATGGCTGGGTGCAGTCAGGTGATTTGTTGCGTCGCGATAGCAATGGATATTACATCTTTGTCACGCGGCTGAGCGAGATCATCATTCGTGGCGGCGTCAACATTTCTCCCGCTGAGGTTGAATCGGCCATTTGCGCCCATCCCGATATTGCCGATGCGGTCGTGGTCGGCGTTCCAGACGATGTGCTAGGTGAAACGGTTGCTGCGTTGGTGACCTCACGCATTTCCGATCCCGTTGATCTCTCTGCAGTCGCAGCATTTGTATCGGAACGGATTGCACGTTTCAAGGTGCCATCCATCTTATTTCAGGTGGCTGCCATCCCTGCAGGTACTACGGGCAAGAAAAACCGGACCGAGGCCCGTGGGATTGCCATCGCTTTACAGGCCGAGGCCTTGCGGCGGGGTGTGGCGTGATTTCTTTTTTATCACTGGTGACGACAACGGGCCTCATGGGTAGGCGTGCCAATTCGGTCAGGCCGTTCCGATTTATTTTTTTAAGGAGAATTATTAGTGGCCAATCCTAAGCTTGCGCAGGCAGCCGCGATTGTTGGTGCATACGAGCACCCCACCAGGTTTGCTCCCGATAAGAGCGAATGGCAATTGCTCGGCGAAGCGTGCCGAGGGGCGATCAAAGATGCGGGCCTTTCGCCTGGGCATGTTGACGCTCTTTTTGTCGCGGCCACGGCGCCGGAGGGTGGACAATTAGGGTTGTGTAGTTCGACCATGGCGGCCGACTACTTGAACCTGAAGCCGAAATTCATTGACGAGACCGACGTAGGTGGTGCCTCGCTCGGCTATTACGTGAATCGGGCGGTGCTTGGTATCCATGCCGGGTTGTTCAAATGCGCGTTGATCGGCTACGGTGCTACGACCAAGTCGCGCAAGGTGAATGTGGGTACGGTTTCGTACAATCAGCTCACTGGGCAGGAGATGGTCCCAATTCCCGATGCCTTTGAGCAGATTTATGGCACTACGGTGACTGCCTTCATGGGCATGCTGACGCAACGCTATATGCACGATACGGGGCTAACTAGTGAGCAGCTGGCCCATGTGGCCGTCACCATGCGTGAACACGCGCAGAGAAATCCGCATGCACTGCGCAGAGAGCCAATTACCGTCGATGACGTGTTGAATTCGCCTATCATCGCTACACCACTGCATAAGCTTGATTGCTGTGTCGTGAGTGACGGTGCCGGCGCACTCGTTATCGCCCATCCTGATCTGTTCAGGGAATGTGCCAAACCACCCGTCTGGATCCGCGGCTGGGGCGAGGCTCTGATGACCCATGGCGGCGGCTTGACCGACTGGGCTACGGAAAGTCGCGAGATGGTGTCGCGCGCCTGCGCCGACGCCTATTCGATGGCAGGGCGCAGCGCGCGGGATATCGACACGGCGATGATCTACGATGCCTTCACGCCCAACGTAATTATCGACCTTGAAGGCGCGGGATTTTGCGGCGTCGGTGAGGGGGGGGCTTTCGCTGCGGCCGGAGAGATGCGTCTCGACGGCGGTTCGCTGCCCGTGAATCCAGACGGCGGCGGCCTGTCTTCAAACCACCCGGGGCGGCGCGGCATTTTCATGTTTATCGAGGCCGTTCGCCAATTGCGCGGCGAAGCCACGGGTCGCCAGGTCAAGGATGCGAAGGTTGCAATGTGCACCGCGACCGGCGCAGCATTTCTCGCTCGCCGCGCCTCTGCAGCTCACATTTTAGAGATCTAACTATGAAAAACGACGAAACATTGGCGTGGACAGGCCCGGTGCCTACCACCGTCATTGAGACCCAACCATTCTGGAACGCGTGCAACAAGGGGCAGTTCCTGGTACAGCGCTGCAGCGACTGCGGAAAAGTCCAGTATCACTACCGTGCGTTCTGCTGCCACTGCTGGTCGGACGCAGTGGAAGATCTGCCGATTCAGGGCACTGGCAAGGTCTGGACATACTCGGTCGTGAAGGTGAATCGTTCGCCGCAGTTTTCTGAATGGGGTGTCTACGCCACTGGTGTGATCGAAGTGCCGGAAGGCGTCAAGATCATCGCGCGGATCACTGCCGACGATCTGGAACGCGTGCGTATCGGCGCTAGCGTCAGGCTTGCCTTCGCCAAGGCGCCAAACGGCCAGCAGGTCCCGTTTTTCACGGTTGCAGAGGAAGCATAATGATTTTCGATTTCCACACCCACCTTCTAGACGGAGGACATTGGCCTACCGAGTGGTTTGATTATGTCGCACGCGAATGGGCTGCCAAGGAGCCGGGGAGGACCCCGGAGCAAATTCGCGGCAAAATCGAAGCTGGGCTGCTTGATCCTGATGGCTCGCGCATGATTTCGGACATGGACGCCGCAGGCGTCGACATGGCAGTCATCTTGCCGATCGATTGGGGCCCAGATTTCCATTCGGCCAAATCCATCGATGAAGTGGTCGACCATGCGATCGCATGCCAGCGCCGCTATCCGGGACGCCTGGTGGCCTTTGGCGGCATCGATCCACGCCGTCCGGGTGCCGCGCAAAAGGTAGATGCCTGGTTCAGTTCTAAAGAGGTGCATGGACTCAAGCTGTATCCGAATTGTGGCTGGATGCCTGACGCACCCGAAGCCATGGCGGTTTATGAAGTGTGTCTTGCCCATGACGCGCCGATCTTGTTTCACACAGGCCACCCGCTACCGCTGCTCGACGAATCTTGGTCGCGCCTGGACAATTTCCTGCCGGTTGTAGAGGCCTTCCCGAAGCTAAAGGCGGTTCTGGGCCATGCCGGCGCGCCGTGCGAATTTGAGAACGCACTGCGCGTGGCGCAACGGTCTGAGGCTGCCACCCTGGAGTTGTCAGTTTGTCTTTGGGACGACCATAACGAGGAGGCCGAAATTGCCTTGGCCAAGCGCGTCGCAAAGGCGATCGAGGTGATCGGCGCCGAGCGCATTCTCTTTGGAACGGACCACGTCTCCGGCAAGCGGGTTCGTGGTCCTGGGTTCCTGAAGACGCTCGTCGACAAATTCCACCGTATGCCGGAGATGGCTCGTGCCGGTGGCGTGAGCATCTCCGATGAGGACATGGTCAAGATCATGGGACTCAACGGTCTGAAGCAGCTAAAGCACTTTGCGCCGGCCTTGGCCGGGGCTTAATGTGTCGTGAAATGGTTCTAGTGCCGCTCACAACAGGACAGTGAGCGGACTAATTCCAAGCAATTTAAAGCAAACCACATATTTAATAGGAGAAATCCAATGCGTACCCTACTTGCCGAACGGCTTGGAATCGATGCCCCTATCTTCGCGTTCAGCCACTGTCGGGACGTGGTCGTCGAGGCCAGCAAGGCCGGCGCCATTGGCGTGCTTGGCTGCGTCGGTTTTACCCCGGAGGAACTGGAAGTACAACTCGAGTGGATCGACGCGCGGATCGGCGATAAGCCATATGGGATCGATGTCGTGATGCCGGAGAAAGATCCCTGGGCAGAAGAGCCTGATCTGGACAAGCTGCACCAAAGACTCAAATCGATGATCCCCCCTGAAACGATCGCCTATGCGAAGAAGATTCTCGCAGACAACGGCGTTCCAGAGCTGCCCGCAGGCGTACAGCATGAAGGTGACTATCTGATCCGCTCAACCGCAGCGACCGCACTTCGCCATGTTGAGATCGCACTCAAGCATCCGAAGGTGCGTCTGGTCGCAAACGCCCTCGGTGCGCCGCCAGCGGAAGTGACGAAGTTGATCAAGGATAGTGGTCGCATCGTTGCGGGTCTGTGCGGCGAAGTGACGCAGGCAAAAAAGCATGCTGAAGCAGGTGTAGACATCATCATCGCTCAAGGAACTGAAGGCGGCGGGCATACCGGCGAGATCGGCTCGTTGGTACTGTGGCCCGAAGTGGTTGAAGCGGTCGCTCCAATTCCGGTCCTGGGCGCCGGCGGTGTCGGCAGCGGCGCCCAAATCGCAGCGGCATTAATGCTGGGTGCGCAGGGTGTGTGGACTGGATCGTTGTGGTTGACGACGATCGAGTCCGATCTGACCGAACAACAGCGCGAATTGCTGATTGCTGCTCGCAGCCGCGATACGACGCGTTCCAAATCGCTCACCGGTAAGCCATGCAGGATGTTGAAGAACGAGTGGACCAAGGCTTGGGAAGCGCCTGATGCCCCGAAGACACTCGCGCTCCCTCTTCAGGATATTGTCGCGGCCGAAGCTACCAGTCGTGCACGTGCCTATCCGGACAAGGCTAAGCAAGTCACCATCAATCCGGTAGGCCAGATCGTCGGTCGGCTTAATACCGTCGAACGCACGCGCGATGTTGTCTATCGATTGATCGAGGAATATTACGACGCAGTGGAGAGGTTTAAGCCGCTAAGTTCTTGGGATTGAACGAAGAAGACCTGCTGAACGCCAGATAACTAGTATTTCACACCCCTCATCGAGGGGATCAACATGATGAGACCTGCAATAGCGAGCATCGCCGGAGCGATCCAAATGGGGATAGACCGTTCGCTCTGGCTCTACGGCGTGGTACGAATCATGTTCAACATATATTAAAGGGAACTATGACCGCCGCATTTAATTGGGATGATCCACTACTGCTTGACAGTCAACTTACCGACGAAGAGCGCATGGTGCGCGACACAGCCCATGCATATTCACAAGAGCGGCTTGCGCCACGTATATTGGAAGCATTCCGGCATGAGAGCACCGATCCAGCGATTTTCCGGGAGATGGGTGAATTGGGCCTGCTCGGTGCAACCATTTCGCCCGAATACGGTGGTGCAGGGCTGAATTATGTCAGTTATGGGTTGATTGCGCGAGAAGTCGAGCGAGTCGACTCGGGCTACCGTTCCATGATGAGTGTCCAATCCTCTCTGGTGATGTTACCAATCCATGAGTTCGGCACTGTCGAACAGAAGCAGAAATACTTGCCCATGCTGGCCAAGGGCGAATGGATCGGCTGTTTTGGCCTGACCGAACCCAATCACGGATCCGATCCTGGTGGCATGATCACCCGCGCGCGCAAGGTCGAGGGGGGATACAAGCTCTCAGGCGCAAAGATGTGGATCACCAATAGCCCGATCGCCGATGTTTTCGTGGTTTGGGCCAAGGATGATGAAGGGGCGATCAGAGGCTTTATCCTCGAAAAAGGCTGGGCAGGGTTGTCTGCTCCCGTGATCCACGGAAAAGTGGGCCTGCGCGCTTCCATCACCGGCGAAATCGTGATGGATGAAGTATTCTGTCCGGAAGAGAACGCTTTTTCCCACGTGCGTGGCCTAAAAGGCCCATTTACCTGCTTGAACTCGGCGCGCTACGGTATCGCGTGGGGGGCGTTGGGTGCCGCTGAAGCTTGCTGGCATACTGCGCGCCAGTATGTGCTGGACCGCAAGCAATTTGGCCGTCCACTTGCCGCCAACCAGCTCATCCAGCTCAAGCTGGCCAATATGCAAACAGATATCACCCTGGCTCTGCAAGGCTGCCTGCGTCTGGGGCGGATGAAGGAAGATGGCTCTGCTGCAGTGGAGATCACGTCCATGATGAAGCGCAATTCCTGTGGCAAGGCGCTCGATGTGGCGCGCACGGCACGAGACATGCTTGGTGGTAACGGCATCTCAGACGAGTTCGGTGTGGCCCGCCACATGGTCAATCTCGAAGTGGTCAATACCTATGAGGGAACGAATGACATCCACGCGCTGATTTTGGGGCGTGCCCAGACTGGCATTCAGGCTTTCCAGTAAGGTGAAAATCGACAGGAAATCCAATGATATTGATGGTGCGCCTGTTGCCGCTCTTGGCCTACAAGCAGACAGCGACCCATCTGATATCACGGATATCGTCGATGAATGAGCCCAGGCCGATATGGTGCCGGCGCCGCAGTGTTTGCCCCAGCGCTGGGCCAACCTCGCTGGCGCCGGCGATCGGAAACGTACCGCAATTCCACCTCGGCCCAAGGCTAACCATGATCTGGTTCATCATCGAGTTTTACGCGCAAATAAGGAAGTCATATGAAAGTTCTAGTACCAGTCAAACGCGTGGTCGACTACAACGTGAAAGTACGCGTTAAAGCCGACGGCAGCGGTGTGGACATTAGCAACGTCAAAATGTCGATGAATCCCTTTGACGAAATAGCTGTCGAGGAGGCTACGCGGCTAAAGGAGGGAGGCAAAGCCGTTGAAGTGGTGGCGGTGTCTGTTGGCCCAAATCAGTGCCAGGAAACCTTGCGCACGGCTATGGCAATCGGTGCTGATCGCGGCATTTTGGTCGAAATCGACACTGAGGTGCGCCCCCTGGGGGTGGCCAAGGTTCTGAAAGCCATCGCTGACAAGGAACAACCGCAGCTGATCATTCTGGGCAAACAAGCTATTGATGATGACTCGAATCAGACCGGGCAAATGCTTGCTGCACTTCTCGGTTGGCCGCAAGCCACCTTCGCTTCGGCCATCAGCATAGACGACGGCAAGGCGACGGTCACCCGTGAAGTCGATGGAGGGCTTGAGACCTTGGCGTTGCAACTGCCCGCGATTGTCACCACAGATCTGCGTCTGAACGAGCCGCGCTACATCACCCTGCCCAACATTATGAAGGCCAAGAAGAAGCCGCTGGAAACGGTCAAGCCGGCCGACCTCGGTGTTGATGTCACTACGCGCCTGAAAACCTTGAAAGTCGCCGAGCCGCCGATGCGCGCCGGCGGCATCGTTGTCAAATCCGTGGAAGAACTTATCTCGAAGCTGAAGAACGAAGCGAGGGTAGTTCCATAGGACGGATCATGAGGTCGCCAACGGTACCGACAAACTGCAGACTCGAAAGTGGCTGGCACAGCGGATCATTGATCGAGCGTCGCTGCCGAGTAGTCAGAAGAACCGTGTGCAAATTGGCTGCGTGCATGCGCGACTGCATAGTCGCCATGTGGTTCAGCGTCATTTTTCAACGTAATTTCATAGGCAATTATTCATATCATGACCGCACTCGTCATTGCAGAACACGATAACGCTTCGCTCAAGGGAAGCACACTTAACACCGTCACTGCAGCCGCCCGGTGTGGCGGCGATGTTCATGTGCTCGTCGCGGGTCACAACTGCGGTCCTGCCGTCGAGGCGGCTTCCCTGATCGCGGGAGTAAGCAAGGTGATCGCGGTCGATGCGCCGCATTTCGCGGAAGGGTTGGCCGAGAATGTGGCTGAGCAAGTACTGGCCCTAGCTTCGACCTACTCCCATATCATGGCGCCGGCCACCGCCTATGGCAAGAACATTCTGCCGCGTGTGGCCGCCAAGTTGGACGTTGATCAGGTGTCTGAAATTACCAAGGTCGTTACGCCTGATACCTTCGAACGGCCGATATACGCAGGCAATGCCATTGCCACCGTGCAGTCTTCTGATCCTGTAGTGGTCATAACCGTGCGGACCACGGCATTTGATGCCGCCGCAGCCGGCGGCAACGCCGTAGTTGAGCTTGCCACAGCTGTGCCCAACTTTGGAAAGTCATCCTTCGTTGGCCGCAAGTTGGCGAAATCCGACCGTCCTGACTTGGCCGGCGCCAAGATCGTCGTGTCAGGGGGGCGAGGCATGGGCTCTGGCGACAACTTCAAGATTCTTGAGCCACTTGCAGACAAGCTCGGCGCCGCGATGGGCGCGTCACGTGCCGCAGTGGATGCCGGATTTGCGCCCAACGACTGGCAGGTGGGACAGACGGGTAAGATAGTCGCGCCCCAGTTGTATATCGCGGTCGGCATTTCCGGCGCTATCCAGCATTTGGCCGGTATGAAAGATTCGAAGATCATCGTGGCTATCAACAAGGATCCCGAAGCGCCGATCTTTTCCGTGGCCGACTATGGCATCGTCGGCGACCTTTTCGAGATCGTCCCGCAGCTTTCCAGAGCTATTGCCTGATCTATGAAACAGTGTCTACATCTTATGGAGCAACATGGCCCGAGTGAGGCCATATAGTGCGATGTGGTGATCATTGGCGACGTTCCACCGGACTCGCTGAGGCCATTTGACTCAACACCTGGGTGCATCGCGACGCCAAGATGTCCCGATCTGCGTAGTGGAATATTGATCGTAGATCGGGATGCACATTCTTTGCGGAGCGGTGATGAATCCCATCACGATGAACACACTTTTCCAAACTGGCGGGAGCCGGTTCGATGGCAGGCGCCATTGTTCGAGAATGCGAGCGCTTAGCTCTGGTGGTACGCGATTAATGTAAGCTCGCGCGACAATCTGGACTGAGGGCCTGAACAGGCAGCGTGCCTGTTCAGGATGATGACGGTACTCAGGCGTAGGAGAACATGCCGCGCTGGCGCATCAGTTCACGATGCAGTAGTTCGTTTTTCTCAAACGGCGCCCGGCCATGCAGCCAAAACAAGTTATTGAGCATGACGAGATCACCAACTGGAAGGGGAATGGCCGCTGTACCCGTTGAATTTTCCATGGAGGCCGACAGATCGTGAAGATACTCCGCCTGCGCGATCGTTTCGGGCTGGACAAACTGGTCGATGTAGCAAATGCAATACTTGTCGTTTTGCTTAAAGAAAGTACGACGCTTGATGACTTGTTCGACATTTTTGCTCGGAGGCGATTTGTACGTGAATTCGTAAGAACCCAGCGGATTAGTGGCGAAGCGGGTCAGTTCTTCCCAGTCGTCTAGGTGCAGCAGACGCGATTCGCCACCGACTGCGTTTTGCTCAGAAAATTTCATCATCAGCAGCCAGTCAGTGGCATCATCGACGAATGTGCCATCTGTATGCAGTGTGAAAAGACGGTACGCTTGGCGTAAATAGGAATCGCTATTGTCCGTGTCCTTGACCAAGAAGCGCGCGTAATATGTTCCCGACATGGAGTCGAAGTTGCCTGGACCAATAAGGTGACTCACCGCGGTTCCGAACTTCACGTAGTCATCGCAGTTCGTGGTGAGACCCTGGACACCGACTGTAAAGCCGCCCGAAGTGCGGTCCAAGAGAATCGCTCTCAGCACTTCTGGTAGTGACGGGCCAAATATCGACGCCAGTTTTTGGGACAGGATGAAGCGCATGTACGGCACATATTCAAGATTTTGGGGATTGACGTGCGTAGTTTCCTTGAAAAACTGCTCGAGCTTGTCGGTATTGAACTCGACATGATACAGACGGTGGTGATGTGGATTCGCCTTCACGGAGAAAGCATCATTTTCTTGGTAGTATGAGGTCTGGCGCTCAGCGAACGGTATAGTCATTTCCATGTTTGCTCCTAAAAGAAAGTAGATTCGATTAAGAGTTTAGTGCCCGCCATCGTGTTGAACAACGACGAAAATTATCGAAATAATTCAGATTTTCTGAATAAATCTTGATGCACAGACCTTCGGATAGTTTCCCCTTGATGCCGATCAGAGAAGCCTGGGCGAAACCGAAAAGTCGACGTTCTTTCGAACTGCTGCCAACGTCGTTGTCACAAGTCTGCGGTCATCATGACGTCGGTGCTGAAAAGTATAAGACAATGGATTTAGTTGGACGGCGCTGGACAGCACGCGTAACTGCTTGCGGCGCTTGAACGACCGCGCCCAGCCCTCTGGCAGTATTCCAATACCGAAACCTTCTATCAACAAACCTGCGATCACGCCCCAACTGTTGCAGGTGAATCGCTGGGCAAGATCCATATCATTTGCCAACAACCAGTCATCTAGAATTCTGCTTGTTCCAGCTCCACGAGGTAACGTCACCAGTGGGTGCTCCTTTAGCAAAGCTTCAGTCACTTCCTGGATGGCAGGCGATAAATGTGGTGCGGCTACCCACTCGAACTTTGCCTGACCGATCGTATGGGATGCTATGGATGGATGTGAAGATCGCCCTGCCACTACTGCGCAGTCAAGACCACCTTCAAGTAATTGCTGGTGCAAAGCACTTCCAATATCGACCTGAGGCTCGAGCTTAATATGGGGGAGCGCGCTGCGCAGGTAGGTGGCAAGTTGCGGTAGCCATGTCAAGGCGCTGAGCTCACCAACACCCAAAGAACACTGGCCAGAAACAGCCTGGTTTTTGCTGACGACCTGTCTGGTTTTCTCGGCTACCTGCAGGAGTTGCACCGCTTGCGGCAACAGCGCATAGCCCGATTCCGTCAGGGATGCTTTATGCAAAGTACGATCAAACAGCAGTACGTCGAGTGACTGTTCAAGTTCGGCAATCCGTTTTGACAATGATGATGTAGAAAGATGAAGACGTTGTGCCGCTAATGCAAAGTTGGCACACGTGGCAGCCCAGTAAAAGGCTTCTAGTTGTTTTAATGTCATTTAAATATTGTTGGTTAAAAGCGAACATAAATAATCTAATTAATTCGCTTTATTATACTAACTTTGCAGCTTAGAGTCGCTGTATCGTGTTGCGCAGTGACTTAATCATAGGGAGGTGTTATGGATGTGTCGGGAAGTGGGTTTTACAAAAATACCGTCGTGCAGGCTGCGCCCAAGTCAATGCCGAAATCGTTGGAAAAGGTCTTATGCCTCAACGATTTCGAGCAGCTAGCTGAGCGAATGCTTCCGCGGCCGCTATTTGGCTTTGTTGCTGGCGCAGCGGAAGACAATCGGTCCTTGAAAGCAAATTTTTCGGCCTTTGAAGATTTTCACTTCGTCCCTCGTGTATTGGTCGACGTTTCTCATCGCTCCCAGAAAGTCGAGATTTTCGGTAAGACTTATGCTTCGCCGTTCGGCATCGCGCCCGTAGGGATTAGCGCTCTGCTTGCCTATCAGGGTGACCTGGTTTTGGCTCAAGCCGCGAGTCAAGCGTGCATTCCAGCCATCATGAGCGGAACGTCGCTGATTCCGATGGAGGAGGTGGCCGACAGGGTTCCTGGAACCTGGTTTCAAGCCTATTTGCCGGGAAACTCGGAGCGAATCGATCCACTGATTGATCGAATTGCTGCGACTGGCTTTGAAACCTTGGTGCTGACGGTAGATATCCCGGTTTGGGCAAACCGTGAGAATAATGTTCGTACGGGCTTTTCGACGCCGCTACGGCCGAGCTTGCGTCTGGCGTGGGATGGTGCAATCCGACCCAGATGGCTGCTAGGAACATTAATGCGCACACTTCTGAATCGAGGGATGCCACATTTTGAAAATTCATTTGCAACCCGGGGCGCACCGATCCTGTCGCGTGATGCGATCCGTGACACCACCGGGCGCGACCATTTGAACTGGGGCGACATTGTACGAATTCGCAAGAAGTGGAAAGGCCCCTTGGTCATTAAGGGAATCCTGAGCGCCGAGGATGCGCGACTGGCCAGGAATATTGGTGCAGACGCGATTATCGTCTCCAACCACGGCGGACGTCAGCTGGATGGCGCTGCGCCGGCTTTGCGCGTTCTGCCGCATGTTTTGGATGCAACGCCCACAATTCCGGTGATGATCGACGGTGGTTTCCGTCGGGGGGGCGATGTTCTGAAGGCGATTGCCTTGGGCGCAACCTGTGTATTTGCCGGACGGCCTTTCATGTATGCGGCAGCGGTAGGCGGTCAGGCTGGAGTGCAGCGCGCGATCCAGTTGTTGAGTGAAGAGGTGGACCGCAACATGGCAATGCTGGGTGTGAATCAACTCGATGAACTTGATGAGAGCTTTCTCATGCCAGTACGGACAAATTCAGCTATGAAAATGACGTCATGCTAGGGCGCAAGGCGATGCCATCACCTGCTGCATTGCCTCCTTAAGCTTTAGTACTACCGGTGACATCTCATGGCGACGCAGCAGCATGGTGAGCTCGGCGCGCTCATTCACCTCGTCTAAGTTGAGGAAGCTGACTCCGGGAATGGCAATTGAGCGTAGTGATTCTGGAACGGCAGCAACTCCGACTCCTGCGCCAACCAGGGTCAAGGCCGTGATGAAGTCCCGCGTTTGGTGGCCAATTTTTGGCACAAAGCCCATTTGCTCGCCGATGCGCGACAGGTGTGCGGCAAAACCCAGATCTTGGGAAAACTGCGGCGCAATAAATAGCTCGTTGGCCAGTTCGCGGATATGCGGCGTAGGATGAGAAAGTATCGGATGTGCTGACGATACTGCAATAACGATACGTTCGCTGCCTAAGGAAAATCGTTGTACCTGGTCTTGGCCGCCCACGACCGTCCTGACAATGCAGGCGTCCAGTTTGCCCTCTTCAAGCATCTGCAGTTGCGCAGGGCTTGAGACCTCCTCCAGGGAGATGGATACTGCCGGGGCCAATATCCGGAATCGGGACAATATAGCCTGAACGATCCCGGAGCAAGAGGCGGAAATCACATAACCGATGCGAACGGTGCCGGCCTCCCCCCGTCCCGCTCGCGTGGCGATCTGCCTTGCATGCTCTAACTGTGCCAACGCAGACCGAGCTTCAACTAGGAAAAGTTTGCCAGCAGAGGTCAGTGCCACGGAGCGCTTCGTACGTTCGATAAGGCGAACGCCGAGTTCGCGCTCCAGCCGTTGCAGCTGCATGCTAACGGCTGATGGCGCCAGTCCCAATGTCTCTGCTGCACGAGAGAAATGCAGGGTTTCGGCAATGGCAATGAAGTACGTGAGCTGTCTAATTTCCATCGAATACTCTGGTTGGGGCAAGTGTCGTGAATGGTGGTGGCAGGCAGCCTCCTAGCGGCGAATGCAGCAGCTGCTTCGGACTTTCTGCCTAGAGCGTGTGCTCCGAGTCGGGCGGCATCGTCTCCCAGACCGGCAAGGTGGTTGAGGGCGGTAATTCATCGATGTGCTGTCGAACTGAGACCCGCTGCCATGATGGAAAGCATGGGCAACAAGGTTGCAAGCGTGCTTTTGGGGGCGCCTATTTGGTAGCGAGAAAGTCAAAGAGCTGAACACTATCAGAGTACCCGACATTGAACCGCATCCACGGCGATGGTTGACCGTCTACCATAAATAGATGACCCGGTGCCAGTAATACGTTGCGTTCCAGTGCTTCATTACAGAGCGGCGCGCAGTCAGCGAACTTCGGGTGGCGCGCCCAGATAAACAAGCCCGAACTAGAGTCGACGAAGATCTCAAGTCCAGCCGTCTGCAAGCCTCGCGTTACGGATTCACGTGCTCCGTTTAACTGATCTTTCAGTGATTTGATCTGCTTCCGGTAGCGGCCTTCATTGAGTAGTTCAAGCGTGAGACGTTCGGTGAACTCGCATGAAGTCAGGCCCGTCATCATTTTGATTTGTGTCATGTCTTCGATTGCATCTGGGTCCGCCACAACAAACCCGACCCGCAGCTTTGGGGACACCGACTTCGAATAGCTGGTTACATAAATCACGCGCCGCAATTGGTCAAGGCAGGCCAGGCTTCGGCGTCCTTCCATGTCCAGATCGGCGCACACGTCATCTTCAACAATAATGAAATCATACCGGTCAGCCAGTTGCAGAACCCGATGGCCGACATTGGTGGCGTAGCTCGCCCCGGTCGGATTATGCATGCGCGGGTTCGTGAAGAAAGCGCGGGGCTTGTGCGTCTGTGCCAGCTGGTCGAGGACCTGCAGATCTGGGCCATTTGGTGTCCACGGCACGCCAATGACAGTCGCGCCAATCGCTCTCAAGTTTGAAACCATGACGCTGTAGCCCGGCTCATCGACCAAGACGGTGTCGCCTGCACGCACCAGGTAGCGCGAGACCAACTGGAGTGCATGGCTGGCGCCGGTAGTCAAGAGCACTTGATCAGGCGCTGCCGCGATTTCCTGTTCTGCAAGCCAATCACAAATTTTTAGTCGAAGTGCGGTCAATCCTTTGGGAAGTCCATAGCCGCCGCCTTGAGCCCCGGGTTTGGCAGCGATGCTGCGCATTGCCCGTTTGATAAGTTCGCCGTCCAGCCATGCATCGGGCACCCATCCATATCCCGGAGTAATGTCGGCGGTGCTGTTTTCCCATACGCGGCGCACAAACCACAGGGGATCGAAACGGATGTTGCGCAGTGACTGGCTCTGCTCGCGGTAGAGGCCGCGGTTGGCCGCGCGGACGAAAAAACCGGAACTCTGACGGGGTATGAGGTAGCCCTCCGCCACAAGCCGGTCATAGGCCTCTACCACCGTGGAAGAGCTCACGCCGTGGGTGTCGGCGAACTGCCGGATGGAAGGAATCTTGCTGCCTGGTCGCAGCTTCTGGCTCGCAATATTTTCCTTAATCCCATCTACGATCTGGGTCACTAGAGGGGTGGCACTTTTTGCGTCAATCATAAGCATCGGCAGATTCTATAAGTGAGTAGCCGTTAGCGGCAGCTTCTCATTCTAATGGATTCATGAGGCATATGGCCCACTGCCAAAACTGTATGCCTCCACATTCCATAACAGTGTGCTTAGGAAATACACCAGCTGTGTCTGGGGCGGTCGGGGAAATCGCTCTACCATTTCAACAACTAACCGGGCGGGCAATATTGAAACGCACGGTCGGACATTACCCCAAACAAGGAGCAGAATAAATGACCATCGAATCGAAGTCCAATACCAATCTGATGGCGCGACGCGCCGCTGCAATCCCGCGCGGCATCGGCAATGCTCATCAAGTCTTTGCCGCCAAAGCCCGCAACAGCGAAATCTGGGACGTAGAAGGCAATCGGTATATTGACTTCTGCGCGGGCATCGCGGTCCTGAATACTGGTCATTGCCATCCTAAACTGATTGAGGTGGCGCAGCAGCAGATCACTAAGTTCAACCATACCTGCTTCCAGGTCGTGGCGTACGAATCGTATGTGGAACTGGCGGAAAAGCTTTGCGCACTCGCCCCAGGGGACCAGCCAAAGAAAGCGTTATTCATGTCCACCGGTGCTGAAGCAGTGGAGAACGCCGTCAAGCTGGCTCGCGCGTACACCAAACGTTCTGCGATCATTGCGTTTAATGGCGCTTTCCATGGCCGTACGATGTATTCGCTAGCGCTGACGGGGAAAGTAGAGCCGTACAAAGCGGGCTTCGGTCCGATGGCATCCGAAGTTTACCACGCTCCATTTCCTTCCGGTATTCATGGTATTTCGGTAGATGACGCCATCGGTGGCGTTGAAAAGCTGTTCAAGAACGATGTGGACCCCGCACGCGTAGCGGCAATCTTTGTCGAGCCCGTGCAGGGCGAGGGCGGCTATATTCCCGGCAGCACCGAGTTTTTCCAGCGTCTGCGCGCGCTTTGCGATAAGCACGGCATCTTGCTGGTCGCCGACGAGATTCAAACCGGTGTTGCGCGTACCGGAAAGATGTTCGCCATGGAGCACTTTGGTGTCGTACCCGATCTGACCACCATGGCCAAAGGGCTCGGTGGTGGCATGCCAATCTCGGCGGTGGTCGGGCGCGCCGACATCATGGACCACTGCCCGCCCGGCGCTTTCGGCAGTACCTACGCGGGCAATCCCCTAGCTTGTGAAACTGCCTTGGCCGTGCTCGACATTGTCGAACAAGACAAGCTGTGTGAGCGCAGCATGGAAATCGGAAATCGCATGCGCAAGAGCTTTAGCGATTTGGCCGAACTCTATCCGTTCATCGGCGACGTGCGTGGCCTTGGTGCCATGACTGCCGTGGAATTCTTCCACGGCGGCGACACAAGTCGTCCTGCGCCAGAGATCGCGAGCGAACTGAAAGCCGAGGCGGCAAAGCGCGGCCTGCTGTTGCTGACTTGCGGCATCAACGGCAATGTCCTGCGTCTTATGACCCCACTCACAATCGAGTTCGACGTGCTCGATGAAGGTCTTCGCATCATCGCCGATGTACTGAAAGAAATTGCTGGCAAAGTGCGCGTCTAAACAATCTCTGGCATTGGACAACAGGAGAACGGCATGGCACCGACATTCCAGTGGGACGACCCGCTGCTACTCAGGCTTCAATTGACCGAAGAAGAGAGGATGGTGCTCGACGCTGCCACCAACTATGCGCAGGAGCGTCTCGTGCCGCGGGTCTTGGAGGATTTTCGCAACGAGCAGACCGACCCGGGCATTTTTCGTGAAATGGGGGCGCTGGGTTTGCTGGGCGCTACCATTCCGACAAGGTACGGTGGCGCCGGACTCAAGTACGTCAGCTACGGCTTGATTGCGCGCGAAGTCGAGCGCGTGGATTCGGGCTACCGCTCCATGATGAGCGTCCAGTCCTCGCTGGTTATGCTGCCGATCTACTGTTTCGGCACGGAAGATCTGCGCCAGAAATATCTGCCACGACTGGCGACTGGCGCGCTGATTGGGTGTTTCGGCCTGACCGAGCCTAACTTTGGATCTGATCCGGGCGGAATGCTCACAAGGGCACGCAAGGTTGAAGGCGGCTACAAGCTGTCTGGCCAGAAGATGTGGATCACCAACAGCCCGATCGCCGACGTCTTCGTCGTTTGGGCGAAAGATGACGAGGGTGTCATTCGTGGCTTCGTTCTCGAGAAGGGCTGGAAAGGGCTGAGTGCCCCGGTAATTCATGGCAAGGTCGGCCTGCGTACTTCGATCACCGGAGAGATCGTCATGGACGAAGTCTTCTGTCCTGAAGAAAATGCGTTTCAGGAAGTTCGTGGACTGCGCGGTCCATTTGCCTGCCTGGATTCCGCTCGGTACGGCATTGCATGGGGAGCGCTAGGCGCGGCCGAAGCGTGCTGGCATACCGCGCGCCAATATGTACTTGACCGAAAGCAGTTCGGCCGCCCCTTGGCCGCAAACCAGTTGGTGCAGCTCAAACTGGCCAATATGCAGACTGAGATCACCCTGGCCTTGCAGGTCTGCCTGCGTCTGGGGCGCCTGAAGGACGATGGCGCAGGCGCGGTCGAACTGACCTCGATGATGAAGCGAAACTCCTGCGGCAAGGCCCTGGAGGTGGCGCGATTGGCGCGCGATATGCTCGGCGGGAATGGCATTTCAGACGAATTTGGCGTAATACGCCACATGGTCAATCTCGAAGTGGTAAATACTTACGAAGGGACGCATGACATTCACGCACTGATTCTGGGCCGTGCACAAACCGGAATACAGGCCTTTCAAGCTGGCTGACGCGAGCGCGCATCAATACTGTAATGGCAACTAACAAAGGATGATCTTGAATAAGAACTTCATTAATGGCGAATTTGTCGCCAGCGAGCAATTGTCGTACAACATCAATCCGTCTAATACCGGCGACGTAATCGGTGAATACGCGCAAGCTGACGGGGCCCAGGTTAGCTTGGCGATCGCTGCGGCAACCGACGCATCGCGAAGCTGGGCGCACGGCAACTTGCAGGCCCGTGCCGACGCACTCGATACCATCGGAAGTGAACTGCTTGCGCGCAAAGCTGTGCTCGGAGAGCTACTGGCGCGGGAAGAGGGTAAGACCTTGGTTGAAGCAGTCGGGGAAGTCGCTCGCGCTGGCTATATTTTCAAATTTTTTGCTGGCGAAGTGATGCGTCAGCGTGGCGACCGTCTCCCCAGTCCCAGGCAGAATGTCGACGTCGAGGTCATGCGGGAGCCAGTTGGCGTGGTCGGCATTATCACGCCTTGGAATTTCCCGGTTGCGATTCCAGCTTGGAAAATCGCTCCGGCACTGGCCTATGGCAATACCGTGGTCTTCAAGCCTGCCGACTTGGTGCCTGGTTCGGCCTGGGCATTGGCAGAGATAATTAGCCGCGCTGGTCTGCCGGACGGCGTTTTCAATCTGGTGATGGGACGCGGAAGCGTGGTGGGTCAGGCAATGCTTGACGATCGGCGTGTGCATGCAATTTCGTTTACCGGCTCGGTCGCTACCGGACAGCGGGTCATGCGGGCAACTTCGGAGCGGTTCGCTAAAGTCCAGATCGAGATGGGCGGTAAAAATCCGTTGGTGATCCTCGATGATGCCGATCTGGACATGGCAGTCAATAACGCGATCCAGTCGGCCTACTATTCCACGGGCCAGCGCTGCACAGCCTCCAGTCGCTTTATCGTCCAGAAGGGCATTTATAACAAATTCGTTGAGCGCATGGCGGATCGGCTGCAGACCCTGCGGGTCGACGATGCCCGTTTGCCAGGTACCGACATCGGTCCGGTGGTCGACCAATCTCAGCTCGACCAGGATCTGCGCTACATCGAGATCGGTCGAAGCGAGGGCGCCCGGCTTGTCTGCGGCGGCGAACGGCTGGCACGCGCGACTCCGGGTTTCTTCCTCGCGCCGGCGTTGTTCGCTGACGCCCACAACGACATGCGGCTGGCGCGTGAAGAGATATTTGGACCGGTAGCGTGCGTGATTCCGGCGGACAGCTATGAGGACGCGTTGGCACTGGCTAACGACACCGAGTTTGGTTTGACGTCGGGTATCTGCACCACATCGCTCAAGCATGCTACCCACTTCAGGCGCCATGCTCAGGCCGGCATGGTCATGGTAAATGTTCCGACAGCAGGGGTCGACTACCACGTCCCCTTCGGTGGGCGCAAAGGGTCCAGCTATGGTCCGCGCGAACAGGGCACCTACGCGGCAGAATTCTTCACCACGGTGAAGACCAGCTACACGTTCAGCTAATCTATCTTGTCGGAGTACAGCATGAATTCTATCTTGTCGGAGTACAGCATGAATTTGAATCAGGTGCGGGAAGATGTTGTTGCTGCCGGTGGCCGTGACGAGGACGTGACCGAAATACGGCAAGTCTGGTCGCGCGCTGATCATGAAAAGGCTCCAGGTGCGGCCCATCTAGACGATGGCGACGCTGACTCTGCGGCATTCGAAGCCAGTCGACAGCTTGGCAAGCCTTTGCTGCGTCTGCTGTTGCGCAAACAGGCCGGCGGCGATACGCTGATGTTAAAACTTTATGAGCACGGCAATATCGCGCCTTTGTCACGCAATCTTGCCATTCTGGAACGATTCGGGTTGTGCGTTCAACACCATCAGGCGACAAGCTTCAAGTCGGAACAGGGAACGCTAGCGGTTGTCCATGAATTTTCCCTTGTCTCTGATCATGACACGAGAATAGACGAGCCAGCCCTCTGGCCAGTCATCGAGGGTGCATTGAACGCCGGTTGGGGTGAGACCAGCGAACATGACGCACTGTGCAGTCTGGTTGTGCGCTTAGGCCTCAGGTGGCGCGATATCGTTCTCTTGCGAGCCTTGAGCAAGTACCTGAAACATATCGGCGTTCCGGTGTCGGCGCGCAGCGCTGCCGATGCATTCGCGGAAAATCCCCACGTGGCCCAGCTGATCCTGGAGAACTTTACGGCCAAATTCGATCCGCGCCTGGGGAAGGAGCGTGCGGAGCTGCTCTCATTGGCAAACGGCGCTCTGCAGGAGGCGTTGGCTAAGGTGGTCAAGGCAACAGACGAGCGGGTACTGCGCAAGCATGCAATGCTGTTGGGTGCGATCTTGCGTACAAACTTTTTTCAGATAGATCGTAAAGGCCTTCCCAAGGAGTATCTGTCCTTCAAGATTAACGCCGAGGCAATCGACGAACTGCCTGCGCCGCGGCCGCGGTTCGAGATTTTTGTGTATTCATCCTGGATGGAAGGTATTCACCTGCGCGGCGGACGGGTATCGCGCGGCGGCATCCGCTGGTCGGATCGTCAGGACGACTTTCGAACAGAGATCCACGGGCTGCTCAAAGCCCAGATGGTGAAGAACGTTGTTATTGTCCCCGAAGGATCAAAAGGGGGATTCATCATCAAGCGTGCACCGAGCGATTCATCGCGCGACGCGGTGCGCCGCAATGCCATCACTTGCTACGAGACCCTGATCCGTGGTTTGCTTGATTTGACCGACAATATTGTAGACGGGCAAAACGTCGCTCCGGCCGAAGTGGTTTGCCATGACGAACCGGACCCGTATCTCGTGGTGGCGGCTGACAAGGGAACTGCGACCTTTTCGGACGCCGCCAACGCAATCAGTACCGAATACGGATTCTGGCTGGATGACGCTTTCGCGTCGGGTGGTTCGGTGGGCTACGATCACAAAAAAATGGGGATTACCGCCCGTGGGGCGTGGGAATCGGTCAAACGGCATTTCGCTGAAATTGGCAAAGACGTGCAGAAGGATCCCTTCACTGTGGTCGGCATCGGCGATATGTCCGGCGACGTATTCGGCAATGGCATGCTGCTGTCAACCCAAATCAAGCTGATCGGCGCTTTTAACCACCGTCACATCTTCATCGACCCGAATCCAGCGCCACAAGCGAGTTTCGAAGAGCGTCTGAGGCTGTTCCAGCTGCCAGACTCATCTTGGGCAGATTACAATGTTCTCCTGCTCAGCCCGGGTGGTGGCATATATGATCGCAGCGCAAAATCCATCCGTGTCAGCGAGCAGGCTCAAACCCTGCTGGGGCTGCCCTCGCAGGATGTTTCTCCCAACGATATTATCAAGGCCCTTCTCAAGGCTAGCATCGATCTGCTCTGGCTTGGCGGCATCGGTACCTACGTTAAGGCGTCGACGGAAACCCATGACCAGGTTGGCGACCGTGCATGTGATCCTATCCGAATTAATGCAGCCGATTTGCGCTGCAAAGTGATCGGCGAAGGCGCCAATCTCGGTTTAACACAGCAAGGCCGTATTGAGTTCGCACTCCTGGGAGGAAGACTTAACACCGACGCCATCGACAATGCCGGCGGCGTGAACTGTTCCGACCATGAAGTCAATATCAAGATCCTCCTGAACAGCGTCGAACGGGCAGGGTTGCTGAGCCGTACAGAGCGCAACGGGCTTCTGCGGGATATGACCGACGAGGTCGCATCACTGGTCTTGCGGGACAACTACCTGCAGAGCCAGGCACTGTCAGTGGCCTTGTCCTGTGCGCCCGAAATGCTATTGCGACATCAGAGCCTGATCCGGCGCTTTGAACGGGCCGGCCAGTTTGACCGCGCCGTGGCCGGCCTTCCTAATGACGAGATCATTGCACAGCGCAAGGCGGCCGGCCTGGGGCTGACGCGTCCGGAGCTGGCTGTCCTTCTGGCACACACCAAGATTTCGCTGTTCCGCGAAATTTGCAATTCCAACCTGCCTGATGATCCACTTTTCGCGCAGGAGTTGCTGGATTACTTTCCGACACGCCTGCGTGAGCAATACCAGGAACACATCCAGCAGCATCCTCTGCGCCGTGAAATTGTCGCTACAATGGTCGTCAATAGTATGGTCAACCGTGTCGGCAGCGGCTTTGTTGATCAGTTGCAAGGACAGACCGGTGCGGACGATGCAGCAGTTGCGCGCGCCTATGTGGCAGCGCGTGAGGTATTCGGCTTGCGGCGCTTCTGGTTGGCAGTGGAAGCATTGGACGGTAAGGTGCCATGCCCAGTTCAAACCACAATGCATTTGGAAAGCCGTCGTCTTGCCGAAGTGGCGACACTATGGATCATGCAGAACGTTGTGGCGCCTGATGATCTGACCCGCCTGACGGCGCGGTTCGCCGAGAGTGTGTCCCAGTTGCAGCACGCACTTGGCACAACACTTGATGCAACAGCACTAGAGCATCTGACTCGTCGCACCGTCCAGTATCAGGAGGCGGGAGTGCCAAGGGAAATTGCTGACTGGGCCGCGGCGCTGCCGGAACTGCACCATGCGCTGGAGATTGTAGCGTTATCGCAACGTCTGCAGGTTGCCGTCGAGCTCGTTGCAACCCTGTATTTTGCCACTCGTGAGCAGCTCGGTATCACGGCACTGTTGCAGGCAGCAGGCAGCATGCCCCAGCGAGACCAATGGGAGTTACAGGCAATCCGTTCGTGCCTGACGACTTTGACATTGGCGCACAATACCTTGGTCGCCAGTCTCGCCCAGCGATGTGGCGATACCGATGCCGAAAGCGCCATCGCGCCGCTGTTGTCAGAGAACGCCTATCTGGGAGAGCGCCTGTTCGCGCTACGCGCCGAGCTCAAATCTGGTAGAGCTGCAACCTTGGCCATGCTCTGTGTTGCCGCAAAAGACATTGCGACGCTTGCACAGGTGAGCGCCTGCATGCCCGCCTGAGTGCTTGACGTCTGAACAGTGTTGACTAATAACCGCTGCACAATCGAATGAACTATAGAAAATCCCATTCAGTGTTGCGTGAGAATTCCCCAAATCATGATGTTCTATGAGGGGAAAATACATGACGCGAAAATGACGCAATAGAGTAGGTCATTTCCGTTGCTTGTCGAAGCAGTGCAATTAAGTTTCTCCACCACTTCCAATGTGGTTTTGGCTCGTGTCCTTTACCGGACACGAGCATTTTTTAGTCCGCGACAAGCGCCCTGAAATATTTTACTAGCCACCCAAATTGAGCAACTCCCAAAATCTCCTGGAACAGTACGGTCCGCGCGAAGCGATGGAATACGATGTGGTGATCGTCGGCGGCGGCCCCGCCGGCCTGGCCGCCGCCATCCGCATCAAGCAACTCGCCGCCGCCCAAGGCAATGAAGTCTCGGTCTGCGTGCTGGAAAAAGGCGGCGAACTCGGTGCCCACATCCTCTCCGGCGCCGTCATGGACCCGCAAGCCATGGCCGAACTCTTCCCCGACTGGAAAGAGCGCGGCGCGCCCCTGAACACGCCGGTGACCGAAGACCGCTTCCTCTTCCTGTCCGAAACCAAGGCGTACAAGACCCCCAACTGGCTCTTGCCGGGATGCTTCCAGAACCACGGCAACTACGTCATTTCGCTGGCCAACGTGGTGCGCTGGCTGGGCCAGCAAGCCGAAGAGCTGGGCGTGGAAATCTTCCCCGGCTTTCCGGCTGCCGAAGTGCTCTACAACGACGATGGGTCGGTCAAGGGTGTTGCCACCGGCAATATGGGCGTGGACCGCGAAGGCGCCCCCACCGCTAACTTCCAGCTGGGCATGGAACTGCATGCCAAGTACACCCTGTTTGCCGAAGGCGCGCGCGGGCACCTCGGCAAGCAATTGATGGCCAAGTATGACCTGAATGCCGGGCGCGATCCGCAAACCTATGGCATCGGCATCAAGGAATTGTGGGAAATCGACCCGGCCAAGCACCAGCCGGGACTCGTCATCCATACCGCCGGCTGGCCGCTGGACAATGCCACCTATGGCGGCTCGTTTTTGTACCACCTGGAAGACAACCAGGTCGCAGTCGGCTACGTGGTGGGCCTGGCGTATGCCAACCCGTATCTCTCGCCGTTCGAGGAATTCCAGCGCTACAAGACCCACCCGGCGATTCGCAGCTTCTTCGAAGGCGGCAAGCGCCTGTCGTATGGCGCGCGGGCGATTACCGCCGGCGGCCTGCAATCACTGCCGAAACTGGTCTTTCCGGGCGGCGCCCTGATCGGCTGCGATGCCGGTTTCCTGAATGCTTCGCGCATCAAGGGCAGCCATGCCGCCATGAAGACCGGCATGCTGGCCGCTGACGCCGCCTTCGAGGCATTGGGCGCCCAGCGCCAGCACGATGAATTGAGCGCCTATCCATTGGCCTTCGAACAATCCTGGCTGCACGATGAATTGCACAAGGCGCGCAACTTCAAGCCGGCCATGGGCAAGGGGCTGGTCATGGGCACGCTGCTGGTGGGGATCGACCAGGTGCTATTGAAAGGCAAGGCGCCATGGACGCTGCACCATACCCATGCCGACCATGAATGTCTCAAACCTGCCGCCAACTTCACGCCGATTGCCTATCCCAAGCCGGATGGCAAGCTGACCTTCGACCGGTTGTCGTCGGTGTTCATTTCCAACACCAACCATGCCGAAGACCAGCCTGTGCATTTGACCTTGAAGGATTCGACGGTGCCGGTGAACACCAACTTGCTGATATACGATGGACCAGAGTCACGATTCTGTCCTGCCGGCGTGTACGAATTCGTCAAGAGCGATATCGGGGAAGCTCGATTGCAGATCAATGCGCAGAACTGCGTGCATTGCAAGACCTGCGACATCAAGGATCCGACCCAGAACATCGTTTGGGTCACGCCGGAAGGCGGCGGCGGGCCGAACTATTCAAATATGTAAATAAACTCAATCGACGCTAGAGATCGCCTAGGACTTACAGAACGCATGCGGCAGCCAAGTGCATATCGCATTGTATGGAGAATGAAAGATGAATATTGAAATTATCGGCATCATTGGTTCCGGACAAATGGGCAGCGGCATTGCCCAGGTTTGCGCTGCCGCCGGCCTGCGTGTCATTATGCGCGACATTAACGACGCGGCCATCGCCAAAGGCATGGCCGCCATTGCTTCCAGCATGGACAGGGGAATCAAGAGCGGCAAGCTGACAGACGAGCAAAAAGACCAGGCTCTCTCCCGCATTCAGAGCACCACGGCCCTGGCTGACCTTGCCGAGGCAGACTTCGTCATTGAGGCGGCCACGGAAAACTTGGCGCTGAAGCAGCAGATCCTGAATGAACTGGAAGCTGTCGCCAAGCCCGGCTGCGTCATCGCCTCCAATACGTCATCAGTGTCGATCACCAAGCTGGCCGCGACGCTGGCCAATCCCGAGCGCTTTGTCGGCATGCATTTTTTCAATCCGGTGCCGGTTATGTCGCTGGTTGAAATCATCCGCGGCCTGCGTACCAGCGACAATGCTTTCGATGCCACCCGGGCGCTGGCAGAGCGGGTCGGTAAAACGCCGATCGCCGTTAAAAACGCCCCGGGCTTTGTCGTCAACAGGGTGCTGATTCCGATGATCAACGAAGCCATCTTCGTGCTGCAGGAAGGGATGGCGTGCGCAGAGGAAATCGATGCAGGGATGAAGCTGGGAGCCAACCATCCGGTCGGTCCCCTTGCCCTGGCGGATCTGATCGGGCTGGACGTCTGCCTGGCCGTGATGGAAGTGTTCTATCGCGACTTCAACGACCCGAAATATCGTCCTGCGCCGCTGCTGAAGGAAATGGTCGATGGTGACCTGCTCGGCCGTAAAACCGGCAAGGGGTTCTATACGTATTGAGATTACGGGATGGACATTTTGTGAATGCAAGGTTTTGCCAGTTGCTGGCATGCCGCTTTTGGAAGTATATAAAGTCAAAACTGTCATTGCGAGCAAGTGGTCGATGGCGTCTAGCTATGCTGGCTGGAATCGCGCTATTTCACGGAGATGGGTATGAATTCGTGAGGACAGAAAATGGGGGGAGGATGCTTGCAGATCAATCGCAGTACTGCGTGCATTTATAACAAGGCCCCTACACGGAATATCGTTTGGGTCGCTTCGGAAGGCACTGGCGGACCAAAATTTCCGAATATGTAACATTAATTTTGCTCTGCATAAGCTGAGCGCGACAGATGGCGCGTATTCGAATAAGCGGCAGCTAGTCATATCAGGAATTGCCGCAACAAGGACTATTCATTTTAGGAGAATTTCATGCGTCTCATCCTCTTGGGAGCGCCTGGTGCCGGCAAAGGTACTCAGGCCACTTTTATTAAAGAAAAATTCAATATTCCGCAGATTTCGACCGGTGACATGCTGCGCGCTGCCGTCAAGGCCGGCACCGAGCTGGGCCTGGCCGCAAAAAAGGTGATGGATGCCGGCGGTCTGGTGTCCGACGACATCATCATTGGCCTGGTCAAGGATCGCCTGAAGGAGCCGGATTGCGCCAATGGCTACCTGTTCGACGGTTTCCCGCGCACCATTCCCCAGGCCGACGCCATGAAGGAAGCTGGCGTGGCAATCGACTATGTGCTGAAAATCGACGTGCCCGACGAGGCGATTGTCGAGCGCATGAGCGGTCGTCGGGTGCATCCGGCTTCGGGCCGCACCTACCACGTCAAGTTCAATCCGCCCAAGACCGAGGGCAAGGACGACGTGACCGGTGAAGAGCTGATCCAGCGCGACGACGACCAGGAAGCCACGGTCCTGAAGCGCCTGCAGGTGTACCACGAGCAGACGGAAGTGCTGGTCGGTTATTACAACAAGTGGGCAGAATCCGGCCAGCCGGGAGCGCCAAAATATCACAAGATTGCCGGGGTGGGTCCAGTCGAGTCCGTACGCGGCCAGGCGTTTGCGGCGCTCGAGGCTAACTGTGAGGGGAGGGAAGTTAATCAGCCCGAGCATTGTCTTTCTAGCGCAGAATGACACATGGTTTGTCAGGGGGGGCGGATGAGCCTTGCAGCGATTTATGTATGTCATCGCTTTCAATTTTCTGCCTACCTGCCGACTCGCCATAACGATGCTGATGACCAGAAAGGATACTTCGCGAATGTAATGTCCATGCCGCTCTGGAGTTTGACCCGTATCGGCAGCTTGGCGATTTTTGCAATTTGCCAATCACGGCTTACTTGTATGCCCTTTTGCGCCGTTTCGGCGCCTCATTAATGAGTGCTCAAGGCGCTTTTTAAATGGCGCGTTTTAGCGATGAAGGCTGACGCCCGAAGATCTTCGCGAGATATCTCTGATTGAAGGCCTTCGATGTCGAAGCTGCCCCTTGCACCAAGTAACGGTGAAATGTTAATTATGATTAATGGTAAGTGCGTCGGTGCAGTAGGTGTGGCAGGAATTTCCCACCATATGGACGTGAAAATTGCTGAGAACACCATTTCACTATTTCAAAACAATTCAAGAGAACATAAATGAAATTACTTAGTTACCGTGTTGCTGGTACGACTTCTTGGGGGGCAGCTGTAGGGGATGGTATTTTTGACTTGGGGTGCCGCAGCGGGTTCGCCACTCTGCGCCAGGCCATTGAAGCCGATGCCCTGCCGATGCTCGCCGGCCTGCTTCAAAATGAGCAACCCGAGCACCGCTTGGATTCGGTTGAACTACTTGCCGTCATTCCAAATCCGCCGAAGATCTTCTGTGTCGGAACAAATTACCACGATCATCGTATTGAGACTGGTCGCGAAGTGCCAGAGAAACCGGTGATATTTTCGCGCTTTGCCAACTCGCAGGTGGGGCAAGGCCAACCTCTGCTTCGGCCTCGCGAGTCCGAACAATTGGATTTCGAAGGTGAAATTGCTGTGATTATTGGTCGCCGCGGACGACGCATTTCGGAGGAGCTGGCGTGGGATTACATAGCCGGCTACGCGCCATACTGCGACGCCACGATTCGTGATTGGCAGCGCCATACTCACCAATGGATTCCGGGGAAGAATTTTCCGGCAACGGGCGCATTCGGGCCTTGGATGGCTACCCGCGACGAGATTCCAGATGGCGCGGACCTGAGCCTTGTGACCCGCCTTAACGGACAAGAGGTGCAGCGCTCAAGTTCATCGCTTATGATCTTTTCGATCCCTGCAATCATTGCATACTGTTCGACGTTTACCGAACTCGAACCGGGCGATGTAATTGTAACTGGTACGCCAGGCGGTGTTGGCGGAAAGCGTACGCCCCCGCTATGGATGAAGCCAGGTGATACGATTGAGGTTGAGGTTGGGCAAGTAGGTACACTTCGCACTACGGTGCGAGACGACATTGCCTGATACTACCGCTGATCAATTTTAGCGCTCAGCACCTCATCAAGCTGGAGTGCGCTGTCGCGCCGCGTGGCACCAAAAGCCCGGCGGCGCGATCTGCAGCGCCGCAGATCGGCCCGACGCCGTAGGCATGGCGGTGCCGATCAATAAATGCCTTCACGGTTTGAGGCGGAGGTCGAGCTCCGCCTGGGTAAAAAAATGCGCTCGCCAGACACAAGATTTCATTTGCCTTACGCGGCTCATGGACTTCGCGCTTCAGTGCCTTGATCCGTTCCTGCTCCGCGATGGTCGGACCTGTACGCTGGCCGCTGAGGCGTTCCTGTTGGCGCATCCAGCGGCGTAGAGTTTCAGACGTGCAGCCAATCTTGCCTGCGATGGATAGGATTGTCGCCCACTGCGATTCGTACTCGCTGTTGACCTCGCTACCGATCCACACGGCACGCGATGACTTCGGGGAATACTACGGTTACTTTTTTATGGCGCCATTCTCTTTAACATTGGAGTCACCTCAAAACTCGGGGCGGTTCAATGGTAATCTCGTAGCGAAAATATAATAAACCGTGTCAATTGAGTTCGTAATTTCAGTACTGGCTTCGTTCTTCGCTGGCTTAATCGATTCGATTGTAGGCGGTGGCGGGCTCATCTTAGTCCCAGCTTTGTTTGCGACATTCCCATCTTCAACGCCGGCGACTTTATTCGGAACGAACAAGGCCGCTGCAGTGTGGGGCACGCTAATCGCAACTTTTCAATACAGTCGAAGAGTTAAGCTCCAGTGGCGTGTGCTTTTGCCCGCTGCTATTTTTGCGTTTGCCGGTGCGTTTGCAGGCGCGTGGATGGTTACGCTTATTGACCCCGTTTTTTTCAGGAAGCTCCTACCATTTGTGTTGCTTGGCGTCTTGGTCTACACATTCGCGAACAAAAAATTAGGTAGTACGCACGCACCAATCTATTCCGGTCACACAGAAGCAATTTACGCAGCGCTCATCGGCGCTGTGGTTGGCTGTTATGACGGATTTTTTGGCCCAGGCACTGGAAGCTTTTTTATCTTCTTACTAGTTAGAATTTTAGGTTACGACTTTCTCAATGCGTCTGCTTCGGCAAAGCTATTGAATGTCGCAACCAATTTCGCGGCACTACTGTTGTTTGCGTCCAAAGGTCACGTTTGGTGGCATCTTGGCCTGGCGATGGCTGTCACGAACATTGTAGGAAGCATCATAGGAACACTATTGGCCCTCCGACATGGCGCAGGATTTGTGCGAGTCGTGTTTTTAGTCGTCGTTTCTGCACTCATACTTAAAACTGCGTATGGCGGCGTAGGGTAATCATGCTCGACGACTCGCTCGACTTCGACAGATGTCCCAGCTTACGGCCCGCTAGTGTGTCAGACGTACCTTCGACTACCAGTCCTCGAAGGAGTAAAAAGCTTAATGTCAGGCATGACCCGTTTCTTAGAGTCTGCATTCTGGGAGAAGCAACCGCAATGCGATGCCATGCGGCAGACGCCCGATACAAAACGTTTTCGTAAAGTCCAATTTCGCATTTCTGGATCGATTGAAAATCGTGTTGTACCTGCAGCACAAAATTAGAAGAATATTTTTTTCAGTGAGTAAATTCTTTCAAAAATCTGATTAAGCTCATAGACTTCCCTGAAGAAATTTTAAAGGTTTATGACCCTAATAGCCGAGCTACTGAGATGGCTCGGGAACATGCCACGACAGCTACACAATGAGACCGACTAAGAGCTCCTTATGCTTCCGGGTAATGCCGGTGCTTTCCCTGATCCTGATGACACTCCCAGCGGCCCGCGCTGATGACGCCATTTCTGCGAGCCCAGGTGCGCCCGCCAAACCCGCCACCGCGCTTCCCTTTGGTGCCACCGTGGCCTTTGCCTCGCAATATGTTTCGGGGGGATCCGCCAGACTTGGGGCAGCGCCCTGCGCTGCAGGTTGGTCTCGATTTCGTGCGTCTTGACGGCTGGTCTGCTGGGACCTGTGCCTCGACCATCAGCAACCGCATCATCGAAAGCGGACGTGTCGAATGGAACTTATATGGGGGCTATAGTGGAACGGCCGGCGAGGCCGGCAACAGTCTGATGGCCTATTATTACCTGTATCCAGGCACCGCGATCAGCGCCACCCGCACCAAATCCACCGGCGTGCCGCGCGCCGGCGGCAAGCAAGCGGTTTCCACCCCTGCCAAGAATACTTTCGCTGTGAGCGTGGCGAAAACCTTCGACCCTATGGAGCGCCAATGATGAACGAATCGAAGAACGTGCGCGGCGAGCGCTTTGCAATGTCCCTGACCGCAAAGATCTGTGTCACCGCTACTGCGCTGGTAGTGCTCAGCCTTGGCATCACGTCCGCCTTCATCGGCTTCAAAAGCAGCGGTAGCGCCGAAGAGGCAGCGATGGACCTGGCGCGCACTTCAACACGCGAAGCCGCTGCGGCAGTGCAGAGTCGGATTCGCGTAAACCTGGCCGTTCCCGCCAGCATGGCGGCCATGGTGAGCGCGACCATTGCTGCTGGTCAGCCGCTGACCCGCGAACAGGTCACCAAAATGAGCAAGGCCGGGCTGCTGCGCTCCGATGACCTGTTCAGCTCCGCCGTGGCCTTGGAACCGAATGCACTGGACGGCAAGGACGAGGAATTCGCGGGCCGGAAGCCCTTGTATGACGACAGCGGCCGCTACAAACAGTTCTGGGCACGCGATGACGCTGACGGCCTGAGCCTTGAACCAATTATTTTCCCCACGCCACCAGCGCCCAACGATTGGTACGACGTCCCGAAGGCAACTAAACGTCTGTTCTTCACAGAGCCATATTCATATACGTTAAAGGGTAAGGAAGTGATGTTTGCCTCGCTGGTCGCGCCGATCATGGTCGATGGTCAGTTCAAGGGTGTCGTCAGCAGCGAATTCATGCTTACCCGTCTCAGCGATATCCTGGGTGAAATGAAAGTGATAGAAGGAGGCTCACTGGCGCTGATTACAAACGGCGGCCTGTACGCGAGCCATCAGGAGCACGCGCGCAAGGGCCGGCAGGCCGACGATCTGCCGGTCGCCGCGCTGCAGGCCGTCCGCGCGGGCAAGCCCTTTGAATACGTAGACGACAAAGGCATGGTGCACCTGCTGCAGCCACTGCGCATCCATCCGGACATCGCGCCCTGGTCGATCGCTCTCGCCTTCCCGCAAAGCGTCGCCACCGCATCGGCGCGCCAGCTGACAGGCTATGCGCTGTTGGTGTCGATCGCCTGCGCGCTTGCTGCCGCTGGCATCATGGTGACGGTGCTGAGCCGTCTGACCAGCCCACTACGCGCGCTAGGCAAGGCGATGGCAAGCTTGGCCAGCGGCGACGCCGATCTGAGCGTACGCTTGGACGTGCGTGGCAAGGATGAACTGGCTCTCATCGCCAACGGCTTCAACGGATTTACGGCCAAGATCGAGAGCGTGCTGCGCCGCGTGCGCGTGAGCTCGGAAAGCGTGGCCACGGCCGCTGACGAGATTCGCCAGGGGAACTCCCACTTGTCCGATCGCACCGAGCAGCAAGCCAGCACGCTCGAGGAAACGGCGGCCTCAATGGAAGAACTGACCGGTACCGTACGCCAGAATGCCGATAATGCCCGGCAGGCCAATTCGCTGGCGTTGTCCGCTTCGAAAATCGCTACGCGCGGCGGCGAGGTGGTGGCGCGCGTGGTCGAGACTATGTCGTCGATCAGCGAGTCGTCGAAGAAGGTCGTGGACATCATCAGCGTTATCAACAGCATCGCCTTCCAGACGAATATTCTCGCGCTAAACGCTGCGGTGGAGGCAGCACGTGCAGGCGAGCAAGGACGCGGTTTTGCGGTTGTGGCGACCGAAGTGCGCAACCTGGCTCAGCGCAGCGCGGCGGCAGCAAAGGAAATCAAGACCTTGATCGGCGACTCGGTCGACAAGATCGACCTTGGCAGCGGCCTTGTGGGCGAAGCTGGCCGGACGATGACCGACGTAGTGAACAGCGTACGCCGCGTGAGCGACATTGTGGCCGAGATCACCGCCGCCAGTGCAGAGCAGAGCACCGGCATCGGCCAGGTCAACCAGGCCATCGGCCAGATGGATAGCGTGACGCAGCAGAACGCCGCCCTGGTCGAGGAAGCTGCTGCTGCAGCCGAAAGCCTGCGCGAGCAGTCGGCAGCGTTGGTGGCCCTTGTAGCCGAGTTCCGTATGGATGGCCACCCTGTTAAGGCGCGTTTGGACAGGGCGTGTTCGCCGCTTATGTCGTATTCCTAGTCGTAATTTTAAGGAATACCAACGGTCCTGGGAATCAGGGGGCTATTTCACCTGGGGATCAGGGGGCTATTTCAAGGGACTCCTTCAGCAACTAATACGATTTTACTTGGTCATAATTCTTAACGGTTCCAAGGATTTCTTGGAATAAGAAATTCCTTTAGGTCAACGTAACTCGTTACTTCTTATAACGCGATATGCGTATTGCAAGGGAGACATCTTTACTCCCCCTTACCAGTTGGTTAAAGCTAAGAATAAAGCTGGTTACTGGGTGGCTGCTTGGGACGCTGATTGTTCTCGCCGCAGGATGGGCTTTCCTTCTCACTAGCTTGGATAGGGAGAAATTGGATGCTGAACGCGCTGCATTTGCTAAAGCGGAATTGACTTCGAAAGCCTATGCCGTCGAGTCCGAGCGAGTGTTGGAAATGCTCGACCGCGTCACGCTTCATCTTAAATATGAATGGATCCTTACTGACGGCAATATCGATCTCTTTCAATTACGGCAACAAGGTTTGATTCCTTCTAATTCGGATATTTCGATTTCCTTTGTTAATAGAGACGGATTTCGTGTTTCGGATACTGAAAATGAGTCACCCAAAGATCCTAAAGACATTTCTTTAACTACCCGCCCTTTCTTTACTGCACTAAAGGAGGCGCCAAATGATTACTTGTTCATCGGTACAACGTCAATGGGCGTAATTTCCAATTTACAAAAAGTCCGCGTTGCTCGCAGGATTACTGACCCCGCCGGGCGATTTGATGGAGTAGTATTGATTGCAATTAATCCGAAGTTTCTCTTGATAACGCACGACAGTGCAAGCTTGGGGAAAAACGGATTATTGGGTTTGGTAGGACAAGACCAAGTCATTCGATTACTGCAAATTGGAGACAGAATTCATAGCGAAGAGGCCCCTCTTGCTTCGGCGCTTCCTACATTTCGTTCACAAAATGGGCATGTATTGCTCGAAGGAAAGCAGTGGTTCGACGATAAACAAAACCGATTGATAGCTTGGCAGGGAATGCAAAAGTATCCGTTAATAGCTGTGGTGGGCTTGGACGAGAGCGAAGCACTCGCCCCATATTGGAAACATCGAGCTGATGCCAGCAGGTCTGCGCAGGGGGTAAGCATCGGTTTTGTTGTATTTGCGTTGGTTGCGATGGTGCTCAGCACGCGTCTTTCTTGGAGGAAATATCAGCTAAAACTTGCTCAAGAAACCTATCGGATGGCAACCGAAGAGGGGGAAGAGGGGTTTTATATATTCAGATCTTCCGGGTTGCGGAAAGGTGAAGTTGGAGATTTTGAAATAGTCGACTGCAACGTCCGAGGAGCAGCGTTTTTTCAGCGTTCCAAAACCGAGCTTAAAGGTTTATCCCTCTCATATTTGAAAAAACACTACAACCTCGACCCCTTGCTCAGTTTTCTGCAAGGAGCAAAAAGGAATGGATTTTGCGAGGGTGAACTTGGAATGATTTTGTCTGGCGCGCAATGCTGGTTCCATGTCAAAGCGATTCAGGCAGAACAAGATGTGGCGGTAACGTTGCTGGATACCACTCCCGCTAAATTTCATGTCCAGGAGCTTGAGCGTCGCAGCAATGAAGATCACCTAACGTTACTTCCAAACCGTAAATGGGTTCTTCAACACCTGCAGGATGCAGTTGAAAGAGCGAAAGGCCAAAAACAAATTCTGGCCGTCCTTCACGTTGGGCTTGATGGTTTTAAAACGGTAAACGATACCTTGGGGCATGCCGCAGGGGATGAATTGTTGCTGCAAGCGGCCCATCGTTTAAAGGTCGCAATACGACCTCAGGACCACGTTGCACGTGTTGGCGGCGATGAATTTGCCGTTATTGTCGAAGACATAAGGAACAAGGATGATGCAGCTGATGCTGCAGACCGCGTCATTTTCGCTTTTAAGGAAAAATTTAAGCTTCAACAGAGTGTTCATGCAATTGGCGTATCGATCGGCATTAGTCTCTATCCAAATGACGGAATCGATGCGGAAGCATTATTAAAAAATGCTGATATTGGAATGTACGCAGTTAAGAGTAGTAGCAAAGGAAGCTACCGATTTTATGACCGCCAATTCCATGAGGCATTGTGTTTCAGAATAGATACAGAGAATGAACTGCGGCATGCCATTGAACGCGACGAGTTCATAATTTACTATCAGCCGCGCATCGATATTCGGACGGGTGAATTGTGCAGTATGGAGTCATTAATCCGTTGGCAACACCCAACCAGGGGACTCATTCAGCCGCTTGAATTCATTTCGATTGCCGAAGACAGCGATTTGGTATTGGACATTGGCGAAATTGTCATTGAAAAGGTTTGTGCACAACTGGCAATTTGGAAAAAAGAGAATCATAGGTCAATTCCAGTGTCAGTTAATGTTTCGCCACGTCAAATCAATCATGCAGATGTACCTCATACTCTTATGAAGTATTTGTCGCGGTATAACGTGGTCCCGGAACTCATCGAAGTTGAGGTAACAGAATCATCGATGATCGGCGATTCGGACTCGGTATCGCAGACCCTGAAAAATATCCAAGCCATGGGCATCAAGATTTTGGTCGATGATTTTGGGACGGGCTACTCTTCACTCGCCCAACTGCAAAGTCTGGATTTTGACGTGCTCAAGATCGATCGTTCCTTCATCTCAAAACTAGAAAAAACGCAAGATGGAGAAATCTTTGTGAATGCCATCATTACAATGGCTCATGCCTTAAACATGAGGGTTGTTGCTGAAGGTGTTGAAAACGCAACGCAGATCGCTCGCCTACAGTCCATGAGCTGTGACGAAGTACAAGGTTTTTACATTTCTAGGCCGGTGCCAGCTGAAGACGTTCATTTATTTAGGCCTAAATCGTTGATGATCCAATCCGCATCACAAGATTGAAAATTCACATAACCAGCGATTCATACCTGTCTGCAAGTGAAAGCCCTCGTAAGCGCCCAGCGATCCCGTCTTGAACGTGTAAGCGTCGTGCCCGTTGAGCCGGGCCGAATGACACAGGCTCATCACTGCCGCGCCACGCTGGCTAGCGCGCAGACTGCCGACAAATAGCCAGTTGTTGTGAGCGTGTCAATCTTCCCCCCGTGCTTTTTGCAAAAAAGACGGTTGGGCTGATTGACCGACATAACATAATCTTACGCGCTTGGAGTGAGGTAAGGAACTCTCATGTGCCGTCGGCGGAAGTAGCAGTGCTCAGGTTGCTGAGGGAGTCGGTATTGCGTAAAGGCACACTGGGACAGTGGTTGATCGGCGGCTATTACCGGTCGGCGCCGGCCATTTTCACTATGCTGGCGCGGCATGCGTGGCTGCAGTCTCTGGTCCGGTTGAGAATAAGGACGGTTGCCTGGGTGGCAGAGAGTACACTCTACGCCACAAAAGGAGGGAGCATTAACGCTAGCGGGTGGAGTTTGCTGGGGCTCGCTGCTATCGTACTGCTGTTCGTATTGCACTGGGTCGGTCGAGAGCGCCATGCCGCCATAGAAGGTCCATGGATGCCGAGGGATTTGCAGGATGCCGAACTCGCCTATGCCGAACAGCGATTCCTGGCGAAGGCGCCGGTTGCGCTTGTTGCTAGAGTGGATCGCGCTTATCGGCTGCAAAATGGCGTAATGACGCTGGTCGAGTTGAAGACGCGACACGTCAATCGGGTCTATCTTGACGATGTGATCGAATTGTCCGCCCAACGGTATGCGCTGGAGGCACATACCAGGGCGACGGTTGCCTTGCAGGCGTATGTGCTCGTCCAGCAAACGGGGGCACCCACAGAAGACGCCACTCCGGGTGAGTCTGCTGGCACATGACGAGGTCGTGGCATTGGTGAAGCGAGGAGAGGCGATCCTGGCCGGGATCACCGAGCCTCAATATACAAGGTGGCCCAAGCTATGCCAGCAATGCGCATTCAAGCAGCAATGCAAGCCGACATTGGTTAATGACAGGAAAAATCAGGGAATGACTAAGTCGAAATGAGGCTGAATGTGCTAGAATTCACCTGTTGAAGTATAGGCAATTTCTAGTGCGATTTCTTTCTAAGTTGGCAACTTGGATGGGGTTTTAAACTGCGTTTTGTGGCAAAAAATGTGGTGTGCTTACAAGTCGTTGATTTGTAAGGGTGGTAAACGGCCTGCAAAGCCGTTTACGCCGGTTCGATCCCGACCCCCGCCTCCAGACAAATAAAAAAAGACCTAGTCCATTTCGGGCCAGGTCTTTTTTTTCATGCGTCGCCTGAAAAAACAGGACTCTTCAGGAAAACTCCAGCGCCAGCCGGGTGATCCGCGAGCGCTGGATGCGCCAGCGCCCGTCGACCTTGCGATAGTGTTCGTGGTAGTGGCCCCAGCCGTGCATGGAGGTCTTCACGCCCGCGGCCGGCGTGCGGGTCACGATGTCTTCCATGGCGATCACGCCGCGCGCTTCGGTGGACGAGAGGAGCTCGATCTCGTGGCCATGGCCGTGGTGGATGGATACGGCATTTTCCAGCGCCGTGCGGATGAACTGGCCGATCGCCGCGCTGCCCTCGAACACGCGGGGGTCCTTGGCGGCGGGCGTCTGGCTCTGCGCCGCCGCATCGGCCGAACGTCCCGCGCGCACGTCGAACACGCCATCGTCGCAAAAGATCTCGTCCAGGAGCGTCCAGTCCTTGGTGTCGATGGCGCGGAAATAGCGCGCCTTCAGTTGTCGGATTTCCTCGATCGCCTGCAATTTTTCGATGGCCTGCATTAGCTCGCTCCCCTGGTTGAATGTATGTCTGGCGGGTGCCGCGCCGGCCGACTGGCCAGCGGCCAGACCGGCAAGCGCCACCGCAAAACCCTTTACTGCCTGCCGGCGGGCCGGATGCTCCACGGCTTGTGCCGCCGGCGCGCTTGCGCGATTTTCCCGATCGTCCTGCATTATGTTCACGTCTCCTTATCGGCAGTATTTGCGCCGCAGCAGCCATCCGTCCGCCGCCGCGTCTGCATAGGGAAAACACGACGGCTTTCCCCTGTCTAAAAATACAAGCAGGGCATCCTGTTTGTGTTAGAGTTCGCATCACAACAGACGCCGGCAGGCGTGTCAAGAGAGGAGACTAAAATCAAATGAGCAGAAATTCATCACCGGCGTCAAAGGGCGAGGTGTTCAGGCGCCTGGCACTCCTGATGCTGTTGGCGCCGCTGGCCGGGGCCGCGCTGGCCGCGCCCGAGGGCGCCGCAAAACCCGCATCCGCGCTGGACCCGGCGCTCCACCAGGGCAGCGCCCTGTTCGCGCAAAACTGCGCGGTCTGCCACCTCGGCGGGGTGCCGAAAGCCCCGCATCCCAACTTCTTCCGCATGTCGTCGCCGAAGTCCATCATCGAGGCCATGAACAACGGCGTCATGAAGGAACAGGCCGCCCATCTGGCGGCGGACGAACGGCGCCAGATCGCCGAGTACCTCACCAACACTTCGCTGGCCGACTACAAGGAGCCGCCGGCCCCCATCATGTGCGAAGGGGCGGCCAAGAACTTCGACCTGCGCCACCCGCCGCAGGCGGTGGGCTGGGGCTACGACACGCGCCGCTTCGTGCCTGCGCGTCTCGCCGGCCTGCAAAAGGACCAGGTCAAGGATCTCAAGCTCAAGTGGTCGTTCGCCTTCCCCGAGGCCATCCGGGCGCGCTCGCAGCCGGTGGTGGCGATGGGTGCGGTTTTCGTCGGCAGCCAGGATGGCACTATCTACGCCTTCGACCTTGCAAGCGGCTGCGCCCGCTGGACCAGCCGGGTCTCGAGCGAAGTCCGCACGGCCATCGTGGTCGAGCCCTGGAAAGCCGGCGCCAGGCCGCCGCGCAACCCGCGCCTCTATTTCGGCGACCTGATGGGGCGCGTGTATGCCATGGATGCGCTGACCGGCAATGTGCTGTGGCGCACGCGCCCGGACGACCACCCGAACGCCACCATCACCGGCACGCCCGCGCTGCACGGCGACACCCTGTATGTGCCGGTGTCTTCGCTCGAGGTCAGCCTGGCGCTCAAGCAGGACTATGCATGCTGCACATTCCGTGGCTCGCTGGTCGCACTCGACCGCAAGACCGGCGCCAAGCGCTGGACGCACTACACCATCCCGACAGCGGCGACCGAGCAGGGCAAGAACAGCGTGGGCACGCCGATCTTCGGCCCCTCTGGTGCGCCAGTCTGGGGTAGCCCGGCGGTGGACGCCAGGCGCGGCCTGATCTACCACGGCAGCGGCGAGAATTACCAGTCGCCGGCCGACGGCAACAGCGATGCGCTGTTCGCGGTCGAGATGAAGACCGGCAAGCGCCGCTGGCACTATCAGCTGACTGCCAAGGATGCCTGGAACAGCGCCTGCATGAAGCCTGGCCATCCCGGCTGCCCGGCTGAAAAGGGCCCCGACAGCGACCTGTCCGCCTCGCCGATCCTGATCGATGTCGGCGGCGGCAGGCAGGTGCTGGTGGTGGCGTCTAAATCCGGCACGGCCTGGGGCTTCGACCCGGATGCCCCGGGCAAGCCGCTGTGGCGCACGGAAGTCGGCCGCGGCAGCCTGCAGGGTGGCGTGCACTTCGGCATGGCGGCCGAGGGCACGCAGGTGTTCGTGCCCATCTACGACTCCAAGGACACGGCGCTCGGCGGCACCTACAGCGATGCCGGATTCCCCGGCGTGCATGCCCTGGATGCGCGCACCGGCAAGATCGTCTGGCGCGGCCCGGTCGACAACCGCTGCAACGGCCGCAAGGATTGCGAACCGGGTGTGTCAGCCGCCGCCACGGCCACCAGCGGCGTGGTCTTCGCCGGCCACCTCGACGGCTGGATGCGCGCCTACGATAGCGCCACCGGCCAGGTGCTCTGGCAAACTGACACCGCGCAAGCATTCACGACCGCCAACGGCGCAGTCGCCACCGGTGGCTCGATGAGCGGCCCGGGACCGGCGATCAGCGCCGGGCACCTGATCGTCAATTCGGGCTACGGTTTCGCCTACAAGATGCCCGGCAACGCCCTGCTGGTCTACAGTGTCGACGGCAAGTAGGCCGGCGCGGCACTGCGGGCCGGTTGCGCTGGTTGCATGAGTGGATCGCGTTTATCGGCAACGAAATGGCTTGATGACGCTGGTCGAGATGAAAACGCGGCACGCCAACTGGGTCTATCTTGCTACAAAGTCGCCGAAGCTATGTCGGCAATGCGCATTCAAGCATCAATGCAAGCCGACATTAGTTAATGACATGAAAAATCAAGAAATGGCAAAGTCGCCTTGAGGGCCAATGTGCTAGAATCTAGGCCTTGAAGTACAGGCAATTTTCAGGGAAATTTCTTTCTAAGTTGGCGGCTTGGGCGGGGTTTTAAACTACGTTTTGTAGTAAAAATGTGGTGTGTTTACAAGTCGTTGATTTGTAAGAGCGTTGTAAGAGCGGTATACGGCTTGCAAGGCCGTTTGCCCCGGTTCGATCCCGATCCCGCCTCCAGTTTTCCCAGTAAGTCATGAAAGCGCTGCAGGCGCTTTTTTTACTTGCGTGCTGTTCGAATGCCCGAGTGGTGAAATTGGTAGACACAGCGGACTTAAAATCCGCCGCTTACCCGAGAGGGGGCGTACCGGTTCGATTCCGGTCTCGGGCACCAAAAAACTCTATTCTCAATCCCCCATCGCATCATCCGACTGCGTTCATGGGTCGCCTGCCTCGGCTACATAGGCATTTACGGCGCTGGACTGAGCAGCGGGAACAATTGTCGCAGTCCGGAAGCCATCATTTCGATGGCCATGGCGGCCAATACAAAACCGCCGACACGCTCCACCACGTCCAGCGTCGATTGACGGATCTGCTTCTGCGTATTGCTGGCAACCCAAAAGCTGATCCAGCAGGACAGGCCAACCAGCAGGATGGGCAGCACCACATGGATCAGATCCGCAGTCCTGTGCCAGACGTTGTTTCCCATGACATAGCTAAAGGCCGCCGGGCCTGCCAGGAGGGGAACGGCCAGTGGCACAATCGACGCGCCGCGTCTTCCGCTGCCATCAGTTTCTGGCGGCGACCCCTTGAAGCTGGTTTCCTTGCCAAGGACCATGGCAATGGCGAGCAGCAGCACGATGATGCCGCCACCGACCTGCAGCGCCCCCAGCGACACGCCCAGAAACCCCAGCAGGGGCATGCCCAGGAAGGTCGCCACGAGAAGGGCGATCGTCACACTGATGCCGATCGTCCTGGCAAAACGCGACTTCGCCTTGACATCCAGAGCTTGCGCTGCCGCGAGAAAAATCGGGATCATGGTCACGGGCCCCACCAGCGCAAACAGCGTGACGGTTTTCTTGAGCGTGAGTGCGGCGATGGTGAGCATCAGGTGAGGACGAAAGTGGTCAATGTGGATTTTTATTATAAGCGTGACCAGCAAGATGATGCAGTCTCGGGCGGGGAGGGGGAGTTCGGCATGGGCGTTGCATTTCTGGTCGGCGCAGCGGTTTTTGTCAATGCGATGTCATTGCTTGCGACAAAACGGAACGATCGTGCTAATTTGTTGCTTCGTTTGGTGATGTCGCAATGAGGGAAGAGACATGTCGCAGATACAGTGGTATTTCGAGGATTTTCAGGTGGGGCAGATCATTGAGGTGGGGCAGGTTGGCGTCAGCGAAGAAGAAATCCTGGAGTTCGCCCGGCGCTTTGATCCGCAGCCGTTTCATGTCGACCGTGAGGCGGCAACGCGTGTCCACGGCGGGCTCATCGCCAGCGGCTGGCACACCGGCAGCCTGATGATGCGGTTGATGGCCGAGGGTCTCCTCAACAAATCGTCCAATCACCCCTCGCCGGGGATGGACGAGTTGCGCTGGCTGAAGCCCGTGCGCGGCGGCGACACCCTCAGCGTGCGCTGCGTGATCCTGGCAACCCGGGTTTCTGCCAGCAAGCCAGACCGCGGCCTGGTCACCACGCGCTGGGAGGCCCGCAACCAGCACGGCGAGCTGGTCATGACCGCCAACGTCGTGTGCATGTTCGGATTGCGTGGCGCAAAGGCCTGAGCTTGTTCCGTGCGCCCGGCTGGCGAGGCGATTTCAGCGTTTTTCGTACTGGCCGGCGCCAAACAGCAAGTTTTTCGCCTTGTCGTCGGTGAGTGGCTTGCGCAGGTCGGCCAATACCGCGACGCCGCGCTGCACCGCCGGACGCGCGGCGATCTCGTCGAACCAGCGCCTGGCATGCGGGTACTCGGCCCAGTCGATGCCCTGGTTTTGCCAGGAGCGCAGCCACGGAAAGGTGGCGATATCGGCGATGGTGTACTCGTCGCCCGCCAGGTAGGGCGACTCCGCCAGGCGCTTGTCGATCACCCTGTAGAGGCGCTGCGCTTCATTGGTGTAGCGGTTGATCGCGTACGCGATCTTTTCCGGCGCGTAGATGCGGAAGTGGTGGGCCTGGCCCAGCATCGGACCGACGCCGCCCATCTGGAACATCAACCATTGCAGGGTCGTGAATTTTTCACGATCGGTATGCCCGAGGAATTTTCCGACCTTGCTGGCCAGGTAGAGCAGGATCGCGCCGGATTCGAACAGCGACATGGGTTGGCCATCCGGGCCTTCTTCGTCGACGATCGCCGGGATCTTGTTGTTGGGCGAAATCGCCAGGAACTCGGGCTTGAACTGGTCGCCGGCACCGATGTTGATGTAATGGACGCGGTACGGCAGGCCACATTCCTCCAGCATGATGTGGACCTTGTGACCGTTGGGGGTGGCAGTCGAATAGACGTCAATCATTTGATTCTCCGGAATTTGTGCGCGCCGCTGTTGGCTGGTCAAATGCGGCGCTGGTTGCCGCAGTGTGGCTGTGGTGTGAAATTAAAAAATATTCGATAGTAAACATTATGACATCTCGCTCAAGTTGCGTTTTGTGACATAGAATTGCCCCATGTAAAAATGGAAGGAGTGCCTATGCCAAGGCCGGAAAAAATCCGTCTGGGCGAATTGCTGGTGCAGCAAAAGCTGATTTCGGAAGAGCAGCTGACGTTTTCATTGGGAGAGCAAAAACGCACAGGGCGCAAGCTTGGCCGCGTGTTCATCGAAAACGGCTTTGTCACGGAGGAGCAAATCTCCGGGGCGCTCGCCAGGCAGTTGAATATTCCCTACATCAATCTTAAGTTTTTCAACATGCACCCGGATCTGGTGCGCCTGCTCCCGGAAACCCAGGCAAGGCGCTTTCGTGCGCTGGTGCTGGAGGATAAGGGCGGCGCTCTGGTGGTCGGCATGGCCGATCCGACCGACCTGTTTGCCTACGACGAGATTTCGCGCATTGTCAGGCGCAACATTTCGCTGGCGGTGGTCAACGAGAGCGAACTGCTGGCGACGGTCGACCGCCTGTATCGACGCACCGATGACATTTCAGATTTCGCCCGCGAGCTGGAGCAGGATCTGGGCGATGCTGTCATCGATTTCGGCGGCTTGGGCGGCACTTCCGGGCAGGAAGACGCGCCGGTCGTCAAGTTGCTGCAGTCGATCTTCGACGACGCCACCCAGGTACGGGCTTCCGACATCCATATCGAGCCGCAGGAAAAGCGCCTGCAGATCCGCTTCCGCATCGACGGCGTGCTGCACCTGCAGACCGAGGCCGACATCAAGATCGCGCCGGCCCTGGCGCTGCGCCTGAAGCTGATGTCTGAGCTGGATATTTCGGAAAAGCGCCTGCCGCAGGACGGCCGTTTCGCCGTCAAGGTCAGGCAGCAGCAGATCGACGTGCGCATCTCGACCATGCCTACCCAGTACGGCGAGTCGGTGGTGATGCGTCTGTTGAACCAGGGCAGCCGGACCCTGCGCCTGGATGCCATCGGCATGCCGCCGGAGATGGTCGCCCGACTGCGCTCCATCGTCGCCCGCCCCAACGGCCTGGTGCTGGTCACCGGCCCGACCGGCTCCGGCAAGACCACCACCCTGTATGGCGCGCTGGCCGAGCTCAATACCACCGAGCGCAAGCTGATCACGGTGGAGGATCCGGTCGAATACCGCCTGCCCGGCATCAATCAGGTGCAGGTAAATGACAAGATCGAACTGACTTTTGCCCGCGTGCTGCGCTCGGCATTGCGCCAGGATCCGGACGTGGTGCTGGTGGGCGAGATGCGCGACCAGGAAACTGCCCAGATTGGCATGCGCGCGGCGCTGACAGGCCATCTGGTGCTGTCCACGCTGCATACCAACGATGCGGTCAGTACGCCGATCCGCCTGATGGACATGGGCGTGCCGCGCTATATGGTCGCCACCTCGCTGCAGTGCGTGCTGGCGCAGCGCCTGGTGCGGGTGATTTGCGAGAGCTGCGCCGAGCCTTCTCAGCCGACGCCGGCCGAGCGCGCGTGGCTCAAGTTCGAGCTGGGCGACAAGGTGGACGAGCACAAGTTTTCCCATGGCCGCGGCTGCCCGCATTGCAACGGCACCGGCTATCGTGGCCGTACCGGCGTGTATGAGCTGATGGAAATGACGGCAGCTGTGGCCGATGCCGCAAACCATAGTGACCCGGCGCATTTCATGCGGGTCGCCGAGACGCAAATGGCGGGCAACACCCTGCGCCGGCATGGCGTGCAGCTGGCAGTGGCTGGCAGGACGACCGTGGCTGAAGTGATGCGAATCAGTAACCAGTTCGATGACTGATTCAGGGAACTGACGTGCCATTTTTCGCCTACAAAGCCCGCAATGCCCGTGGCGAACTGCTGCAGGGTGTGCTGGAAAGCAGCGACACCGGTGCGGTCGCCGAGCAGTTGTTCGGCACCGGTGCCACGCCGATCGAAATTGTCGAGACCCGCAAGCCCGCAGGTACGAGTGAGGGCGGGGACTGGTGGCGCCAGCTGTTCGAGGAAAAGGTGCGCTCGATCGATGTGCAGCTGTTCAGCCGGCAGATGTATACCCTGCTCAAGGCCGGTGTGCCGATCATGCGCGGACTATCCGGCTTGCAGGAGTCGGCGATCAGCAAGTCGTTTGCGCGGGTGCTCAAGGACGTGCGCGAATCGCTCGACGCCGGCCGCGAACTGTCCGCCTCGCTGCGGCGCCATCCCGAAGTGTTCTCCACTTTTTATGTCAACATGGTGCGGGTGGGTGAAACCACCGGGCGCCTGGAAGAGATTTTTCTCCGTCTGTTCGATCATCTGGAATTCGAGCGCGACATGCGTCAGCGCGTCAAGACGGCCTTGCGCTACCCAAGCTTCGTGATGATCGCCATGGTGCTGGCGATCGGCGTCATCAATTATTTCGTCATTCCTGCTTTTGTCGGTGTATTCGCCAGCTTTAAGGCCGAGTTGCCGTGGATGACCAGACTGCTGATTGCCAGTTCGAACTTCACTGTGCGGTATTGGTGGCTGATTTTGCTTGGCATGGCGGGCGGGATCGGCGGTTTCATGGCCTGGATTAAAACTGCCCAAGGGCGTTACCGCTGGGACAAGGCCAAGCTGCGCATGCCTGTCTTCGGCAAGATTGTCTTGAAAGCCACGCTGGCGCGCTTCGCCCGCAGCTTCGCGCTGGCCAGCAAGAGCGGGGTGCCGATCGTGCAAGGTCTGAACGTGGTGGCGCAGACGGTCGACAATGCTTTTATCGCCGCGCGCATCGAGCAGATGCGCGACAGCGTCGAGCGTGGCGAGAGTATCCTGCGCACGGCCGTCACCAGCGGGGTGTTTACGCCGGTGGTTCTGCAGATGATCGCGGTGGGCGAGGAATCCGGTTCGCTTGACGATCTGATGGATGAAATCGCCGGCATGTATGAGCGTGAGGTCGATTACGAGCTCAAGACCCTGTCGTCGCAGATCGAGCCGATCCTGATCACGGGCCTCGGCGTCCTGGTGCTGATACTGGCGTTGGGGGTGTTCCTGCCGATCTGGGACCTGGGCAAGGCGGCGATGTCGAAATGATGGCGCCGACGCTGGCGTCAAGGCAGCCTTGCCGGCCAGGCGGGTTTTCCAGGCTGGAGCTGATGGTGGCGGTGCTGGTGATTGCGATCCTCGCAGGCATTCTGCTGGAGCGGCTGTTGCATTACCAGGAAATGGCTGAAAAGGCCCGGATGGAGTACGCCATCAGCAGCATCAAAAGCGGCTTGCGCCAGCGTATGGCTAGCTTGCTGGTAGCGGGGCGCGCCCAGGATTACCGTTTGCTGGCGAAACAGAATCCGATGGACTTGCTGGAAGGAAAACCGGATAACTATGCTGGCGAATTGACAGCAGTCGATGGCGAGCAACTTGCTAGCGGCACCTGGTACTTCGACCAGGAGGCGCGCGCACTGGTTTACCTGGTCAGGCGCGGCGCGCATTTTCAATCGGCGGGCGCAGGCCGGAAGCGGGTGCGCCTGAAAATCGTTATCGTGCAGAACAGTGCCGAAGCTGGCAAGGGCAGCGGCAGCGAGGATGATCCGGTCAATAGCGTCGCCATCGAGATTGTCGAGCCGTATCGGTGGTTCTAGAAGTTTACGACAATGTGAAGAATTGCATCGTGCTATTGAAAAAATGTTTATTTTAAGTAAGATGCTCACATGGGTTGACTTGTTAATCTAATAAGCGAAAAGGATATGCATGCGCAAGATGCAGACGGGTTTTACTCTGATTGAACTGGTGATCGTGATTACCATCATTGGCATTCTGGGCGCATTTGCATTGCCAAAATTTGCGGCCTTGCAGGCCGATGCAAGGCTGGCGAAAATGAATGGCGCAATGGGTTCGGTCAAGGCGGCTGCGGCCATGGCACATGCTGCCCTGGTTACGCGCGGCTTCAATGCCAGTTTCACCGGCACACCGGCGCCAGCCATTGTGATTGAAGGAACGACAGTGGTTTATGTCAATGGTTATCCCAATGTGGCAACCATCGTTCCGCTGGCAGGCTTGAGCAATGATTTTGTCACGACCGGGCTGACGGCTCCCCGCGTCGCAGCACCCGACAGCGGTCATGTCAGTGGCGCCAGCGATTGCACGATCGCGTATGAAGTGCCGGCCGCAGTTGATACGCAGCCTGTCTATACCGTAAATGCAACATTGGCGAACTGCACGTAACATGATTTACATCAAATTCGACTGCCACTCTGCTATATTCGGCAAGTCGATATATTGATTTACGTCAATTTGGTATTTCATAAAATTAGAATGAAGGAAGAGTTCATGCGCACTTTCAAAAATCAACAATCCGGCTTTACCCTGATCGAGCTGGTCATGGTGATTGTTATCCTGGGTATCCTCGCGGCGACGGCCTTGCCGAAGTTTGTGGACCTGAAAAGCGATGCAGTGGTTGCTGCCCGTGCAGGTGTGCAGGGTGCATTGAACAGCGCCAACCAGGTCAATTACGCGTCCCGTAGCGCCAACGTGGCCAAAGGTTCGGCTGTGACAAACTGCAGCGACGGCGCTGCCCTGCTGGTCAGTGGCCTGCCGGCAAACTTCACCATCACCGCAGCGGCAATCGCAGCTGGTACGACGACTGAGTGCGACCTGATTGATGCCAACGTAACGCCGAACGTGCAAGTCAAGTTCAGCCTGACCGGCATCCTCTGATTTTCAGACTCTTTACAGCATGCTGCAGCGGACATCTTCGGATGTCCGTTTTTGCATCGGAAATCGCGCAAGGCTAATTTGTCGATATGAGAGCAGCCATGCCTATGCCAACTGCGAGGACTGCCAGCGGTTTTACCCTGGTCGAACTGGTCGCCACGATGATCATCATCGGCGTGCTCGCCGCAGTGGCGTTGCCACGGCTGGCGGAACGCTCGTCGTTCGATGCGCGCGGCTTTGCCGACCAGATGTCGGCCATGCTGCGCTATGCGCAGAAATCCGCGGTGGCGCAGCATCGCGCGGTCTTTGTGCGGCTCGACGGCGCCAGTATTGCGCTCTGTCTCGATGCGGGCTGCACTGCCGCCGGTCGTGTCCGGGCGCCAGCCGGCGCCAACAGCGGCAAGCCGGCAACCCTTGCCGCATGCGGCAATGACAAGGCCTGGTTTTGCGAGGCCCTGCCGGCCGGTATCGGCTATGCTGCGGCGCTTCCCATGTTTTATTTCAACGCGCTTGGCAAACCTTACCTGCCGGCGGACGTGCCGCCGAACTCCAGCTTCGCCAGCCTGCCGATTGCCATCAGCGGCGACGGCAGTACCCGCATCGTGACGGTGGAGCAGGAGACCGGCTATGCGCACTAGGTCTTTGCGTGCGCTGCGGCAGGCCGGGCTTTCGCTGGTCGAGCTGGTCATGTTCATCGTCATCGTCAGTATCGGCATTGCCGGCATTCTGTCGGTGATGAATGTCACCACGGGCAGCAGCGCCGATCCGATGGTGCGCAAGCAGGCCATGGCAATTGCCGAATCCATGCTGGAAGAAATTCTGCTCAAGGATTTTGCCAACCCGGCCGATCCGGATGCCTTCAGCGGCGCGCCGACGCAGGCGAACCGGGCGTTGTTCGACGATATCGGCGATTACCACGGCTTTGCCACGACGGGCATCTATCCGGTTGGCGACGCGACGGTCATTCCGGGACTGGGCGGCTACAACATCCAGGTCAGCGTGGTCAGCGATGGCAGTCTCGGTGGCGCCGCAAGCGTGGTTCCGGCGGCGGATGCCAGGCTGATTACGGTCACGGTGACGGGCCCTGGCGCCACCGCGATCACACTGAACGCCTATCGGACCAATTATGCGCCCTGATCTCGACATCGTCGCAGCCGCCAGGCGCCAGCCTGGCTTCACGCTGATCGAGGCGGTCATGGTAATCGCGATCACCGGTGTCATCGCCGCCATGGTGTCGGTGTTTATGCGCGCCCCGGTGCAAGGTTATTTTGAGGCGGCGCAGCGCGCGGCGCTGACGGATGCGGCAGATACTGCCGTGCGCCGCATGGCGCGCGACTTGCACCTTGCGCTGCCCAACAGTGTCCGCGTCGCTGCCCCGGCCTGTATCGAATACATCCCGACGAGTACTGGCGGTCGCTACCGCACGGAACAGGATTGCAGTGCGGGCGCGTGCACCGGCAACAAGCTCGACTTCAGCAGCGCCGTCGGCGGTTTCGATTATCTGGGCGGCATGAGTCCAGCGCCTGTGGCAAACGATACCGTGGTTATCTACAATCTCGGCATTCCAGGCGCGGATGCCTACAGTAACGACAATACTGCCACCATCCAGTCAGTGAGTGCGAGCGGCATTGCCTTGACCGCGAATAAACAGTTTCCCTTCGCCTCTCCCGGCAATCGTTTTCATGTGATTCCCAATGGCGACAGGGTCGTGTCCTATGTGTGCACTGGTGCCGGTACGGATAGCGCCGGCAATGGCACCGGCAGGCTGCTGCGCTATGCGAATTACACGCCGAGCGCGGTTGCGCCGACGTCCTGCCCGACGCCGCCGGCTGGCACGCCGGTATTGGCCGCAATGGTCAGCGCCTGCGATTTCAGCTATGCGCCTGGTGTCACGGCGCGCAGCGGCCTGGCATCGATGCGCATTGTCGTGACTGAAAACAACGAGAACGTGAGTCTTTACCATGAGGTCCATGTCAACAATGCGCCCTGATTTCCTGCGTGCAGCCACGCCGAAGCGCCAACGCGCACGCGCTTGCGCGCACGCGTTGCAGCGTGGCTTCGCGCTGGCATCGGCGATTTTTCTGCTGGTGGTGCTGGCCGCGCTGGGGGCATTCATGATCCATTTTTCGACCGTGCAGCATGCCACCTCGGCACAGGATATGAACGGTAGCAAAGCTTACCAGGCGGCGCGTGCCGGCATGGAATGGGGCGTGTATCAGGTGTTGCGCAATCCGGCCTTCGCCTGCGGCGGCAACACGACACTGGCCCCGCTGGCAGGGGCGCTCTCCGGCTTTGCCGTCAACGTGCAGTGCACTTTCGTCCAGGCCACCGAGGGACAGTTGCCGAATAACGTCAATTTGTACCGGATAAGTTCGAGAGCGTCGCTCGGCGCGAGCGGCAGTCCCAATTATGTAGAGCGAGAATTACAGGCGCAGGTGGAACGATGACACTTCCTGGACAAAATTTTTGTCTGCCCAAAAGCGTGCGTGCGCTGGTCTGCTGCCTCGGCTTGCTTTTGCCTGGACTGGCGCAAGCGGTGGGGGGGTGCTCGCCGCAAATCGGCAATGCGACCTTGAATGAATATAACTACATGGACAATTTCACCGAGATCAAGAAATCCGGCTCTGGTGTCGTTGACCTCACTGGATGGAAAGTAACGGTCTACACCGCCACTCGCACTACGGAGAAAATTTTGCCAGCCAGCGGCACGTCCAGCTGCCTGGGCGGAACGTACCAGGTCAGCCAGTTCGCCGCGAACGAAATTTCCCAGAATGCCGATGTTGTTTTATCGGATAGCAACGGCGATCTTGTCGATATTGTCCGTGTTCGAACCAGCCTGCCTGTCGCCACCAGTTACTATGGCGCGTCGATACCGTCATGCGGATTTGTTGGCGGACCATCTGACTTGCTGGTTGCTTCTTCAAACAAGGGCGTCGATCGGTTGCCTGACGGTTCCGGTGCCTGGCGTAATACGCCTGGCACCGGCAGCAATTCATTTCAATCCAGGTGTGGTCCGAATGTCGTGGGCGGCAGCGCCGACCTTGCAGTGAGCAAATCCGCGAATGTCAGCAGTGTCGTGATGGGCGATGCCGTGACCTTTACCATCGTGATCACCAACAACGGTACTGGTAGCGCCAGCAATGTGCTGGTGGACGACCTGCTGCCTGGCGGCTTTGCTTACTTTTCCCATTTGGCCGGTACGGGCTCGTATGATTACGTTACCGGCGTCTGGTCGATCGGCACGCTGGCAGCCGGCAGCACGGCGACGCTGTCAATCACTGCAACGACCACGCAGGTGGGAAGCATCGCCAACACCGCAATCGTCAGGTCGCAAACCTATGACCCGGCATCGTCGAACAATTCGTCGTCGGCGACAGTGACTGTCACCAGTCCACCGAGCGCCAAGCTGGATGCCGTGGAGCCGGCGGCAGCCGCCGGCACGCGCATTTTTACCAAGTTGGCCGGCCAGCCGTTTTCCCTGGATTTGTTGGCGCTGAACACGTCTGGCGGAGCGCCCGTGATTAATGCCAGTTATAACAAAACCGTGACCATTCAGCTGGTCGATGGCAGCTCCAGCCCAACTTGCAGTGCGATGGTCAAGTTGCAGGATGCGGGCACCCATACCTTTAACGGCTCGGGAGCGAGCAAGGACAATGGTCGCTGGAACCATACGTTCACCTATGCCAATGCGGCGCGTAATGTGCGGGTGCGCATGATTGACGATAACAGCACGCCGATCATATCCTGCTCGACCGACAATTTTGCGATTCGCCCGCACGCATTGGTGGTCGCCAGTACGGCTGCCACCAATGCCGATCCGACGGGTGTCAGTACCACTGCGACGCCTGCCCTCAAGGCGGGCGCGGCATTTGCGCTGACGGCCAAAGCAGTCGTGCTGCCTGCGGCAACAACCTTGACCGGCTATGACGGCACGCCGGTGGCGGATCCTGCCAAGATCAATGCGCATGCCGGTGCGGTGGCGACGGGCGTGACTTCAGGGAATTTTGGCGCTGCGGTTGCAGGGCTGGCAAGCGGCAATGCATTCCAGTATTCGGAGGTCGGTTATTTCCAATTCGCCGCCTATGGTGTCTATGACGCCAATTTCACCGCAGTCGACCAGCCCGCTGGCTGCCGCGCGACCAATAGCTGCGATTGTGTGGCGTCAACGGCTCTTGCTGGCGGCGTCCCCGAGAATTTTTCCACGCTTGCCAGCGGGGGGAAATATGGCTGTGATATCGGCAATGCGGCCAGCACCAGTTACATAGGCCGGTTTTATCCGGATCGATTCGTCCTGACTGTTCCCAGGTTCGTGAATCGTAACGACATCAGCGGCTGCGATCTCCAGACCATCGGCGCAATGACGGCAGCCAGCTTCAGCCTGGTCGTGGCGTCTGCGGCCGGCTTCGCGGTCGGCGACGTGATTATCGTTCGCGGCGCCGGTAACAGCGGCACGGATTTGATCGCGACCGTCGGCGGCATCGCCGGCACGACTTTTACCCTCAGCAGTGCGGCGGCCTCCACCATCGCTGGCGCCACCGTCTACAAGCTGGGCTTCAGTTACCAAAACGAGCCAATGGCGCTGGGGTTTGTCATCGGCGCCTACAACGGGCTGGCCACGCCTGCCGTGACGCGCAACTATAGCGGCGCCTGGGCAGGCGGCACTGTCAGCCTGCAGGCGGAAGATGGCAACAACGGCATCGACCTGGGCAGCAGACTCACGACCAATACCGCTGCCAACTGGGGCAGCGGCGTCTATACCTTGAATGCATCCAATGCACAGTTCCTGCGTGGCAGCAGCCCGGATGGCCCCTACGACAGCTTGCAAATCGGTGCGACCGTGAATGATCCGGATGGCGCGGTGCTACTCGGCCGGAACATGAACCCGACGACTGTCACTGACTGCGTCGTTGCCGCCAATTGCACGGGGGTGGCGGTGGCGAATACCCGCATGCGTTTTGGCAGGCTCAAGTTAAGCAATGCCCATGGTTCGGAATTGCTCAAGCTTCCCGTTCCCGCCGAGACGCAATACTGGAATGGCGGGTTATTCATTACCAATACGGCGGACAGTTGCACGACGCTGGCCGCGGCCAACGTCACGCTGGTGAAGAGCCCGGCAAGCTGCACGACGGCGCTGGGCGCGAATGCATTGTTTGCAGCCGGCCGCGCAAGCCTGGTCCTGTCCAGGCCGAACGCCGCATGCCGGGCTGACCTGAGCGTCAGTCTTGGCTCCGAGGGCAAGACTTATCTCCAGGGGCGCTGGAGCGGCAGCAGCTACGATCAGAATCCGGGCGCGCGTGCTACCTTCGGCATCTACAAGAACGGTCCGCTGATTTACATGCGCGAAATGTATTGAAGTCGATTTTTGTTAAGCAGTTTTAAATCCGGCGGTATTTCCATCGCATCCCGCTGGATTTGAATAAAAGCAATTGACACTAAATGCGTATTGACTTAATTTCAAGTAACTTCTGATTTTGTTGGTGGTATGGGTTTTTTCAAGAAAGTTAAAAAAAATACGGGTTTTCTGGTCTTCGGCTTGCTGGATGACGGGATCTGTGCCGCGTATGTCAAGCGTTCTGCCGCAGCACGCCCTGCCGTGGAACTTCTGGCCTTTTATCCGATGTCAATTCCGCCGGCCGCGGCGCTGCTGGAAAAAATCGGCAGGGATTTGCATGCCGATGGCTACACCTGCGCCACGCTGCTCAATCCGGCGGAATACCAGCTGCTCACAGTCGAGGCGCCGAATGTGCCAGCCGACGAGCTGAAGACGGCGATGCGCTGGCGCTTGAAGGACATGATCGATTTTCATATTGACGATGCAACCATCGATGTCATGGACATCCCGGGGGACAGCCATGCCCCGGTGCGCAGTCGCACGATGTATGTCATCGCTGCGCGCAACCAGATTATCGAACAGCGCCAGAGGCTGTTTGCCGATGCAAAAGTTTCACTGGCGGTGATCGATATTCCGGAGATGGCCCAGCGAAATATTGCGCAATTGCTGGAATCAGAAGGGCGTGGCCTGGCCTTTCTTTCCTTCGGTTCCCAGGGTGGATTGCTGACAGTGACGTTTGCCGGCGAGCTGTATCTGTCGCGGCTGATCGATGTGAATTTGTCGCATCTGGAGCAGGCGGACGATGCGCGCAAATATGAATTGCTGGACAAGGTCACACTTGAGCTGCAGCGTTCGCTCGACCACTTCGATCGCCAGTTCCATTTCATTACGCTCTCCCGACTGGTGCTGGGTCCGATGGGACCTGCCGGCGCCATCCTGCAGCAGTATCTTGCATCCAATTTGTATCTTCCGGTGGAGCAGATGGAACTGGATGCGGTTCTGGACATTTCAAGGATTCCGGCGCTGGCGAAGGCCGAGTCGCAACAGCGCTATCTGTTGGCGCTGGGGGCAGCCTTGCGCCTCGAGGAGAAGGTGCTGTGAGTCAGCAAATCAATCTGTTCAACCCGATCTTCCGGCGGCAGAAAAAATATTTTTCTGCCGTGACGATGGTCCAGGCACTCGCCCTGATCTTGTTTGGCGCTGTTCTTCTGAGCGCATATGGCGTTTTCCGGTCCACCAGGCTGGGTGCCGATGCCATGACGGTGAGCATGCAACTGAAGTCGGTCCAGGACCAGATGGCACAGGTGGATGCGACATTTCCTGTTCGTGAAAAAAGCAAGGCGCTGGAGGAACAGATCAGGGCAATGGAGGCCGAGATGGCGTCCTTGCGCAAGGTCGGCGATATTCTGCAGGAAGGGCGATTCGGCAACACTGGCGGCCATGCCGAGTACCTGCGGGCCTTTGCGCGTCAAATTGTCGATGGTGTCTGGCTGACGGGATTCAGCATCCATGGCGCCGGCGCCGAAATAGTGCTGCAGGGGCGGACACTGCAGCCCGAATTGGTTCCGGCCTACATCAGCCGCCTCAAACGTGAACCCATCTTGCAAGGCAAATCGTTTGCTGCTTTGCAGATGCAGGCGCCACAGCAAAAACGGGCGGCTGCTGCAGAGGGAGGCGCGCCGCCAGCAGCAGCCCCGGCGCCCGCCTATCTGGAATTCAGCCTGCAATCAACGGACAGTGCTGTGCCGTTGGTAAGCCGCGGCGGGGTGGTACAGCAATGAATCCGCAATTGAAAAAATTGACAGAGAAAATTGATGCATTGAGTTTGCGCGAGCGTGTGATTTTGTTTGCCACGATCACGCTGGTGCTGCTGTTCCTGGTCGACCGCTTGCTGCTCCAGCCCCAGTTCATCCGGCAAAAGCAACTGGCGGCACAGATCCTTCAGGATCAGGCAAGGATGAAAGATATCCAGGCTGGAATACAGCAGAAAATCATGGCGCGCAATGTCGATCCGGATGCCGCCAACAAGGCGCGCCTGGATGCGCTCAAGCGGGAATTTACACAAGCGCAACGCGGTTTGATGGCGCTGCACAAAGGCCTTGTGGCGCCGGATCGGATGTCGTCGTTGCTGGAAGACATATTGAAACGTAACGACCAGTTGCGGTTGATCGGGTTGAAAACTTTGCCAGTGGCTGCGATTGGCGACAGTGTCGACCAGGTCTCCGGCGACAAGCCCGGCGCCGCGGTCGTGCCGACAGCTGCCCACATCTACAAGCATGGGGTAGAGCTCACCATACGCGGCAACTATCCCGCGATGCTGCGTTACATGGCCGAGCTGGAAGCGATGCCCTGGCAACTGTACTTGAGCAAGGCAGCGCTGATGGTGGACGAGTATCCGCAAGCGACCTTGACCCTGACCCTGTTCACCCTGAGTCTGGATCGTACATGGCTGAATCTGTGAGTATGGCAGCCAGGGCGACGTCGCTGTGCTGTGGCATCCTGCTGCTTGCATGCGGCAGCAAGGCGATGGCGGCGCAGAGTCTGCCGGACCCCACCCGTCCTCCGGCGACATTGATCGTCGGCGCCACTGCTGTGGCGTCCGCGGCGAGCGGCCCCACACTGCAATCGGTGCTGATTTCTCCCGGCCGCAAGGTGGCCGTCATCAGCGGCCAGACCGTGCAAGTGGGCGGCATGGTGGGGGACGCCCGCGTGGTGCGGATCGCGGAAGGCGAAGTGGTGCTGGTGCGCGGCGGACAGTCGCAAACCTTGAAGCTTTTTCCAGGGGTAGAGAAGCGGCAGGCAAAGAGCGGGGCATCCGTGAGGGAGGCCGGTCGTCGGCAATAAGTGAATGAAACATATGCATAAAATAATAGTAAGCTTCCTGATTGTGAGCCTGGCCGGTTGCAGTTCCATCGCATCCAGGCGCGATACCTATGATGCGATCAATGCAGAAATCGGCAAGGCCGCCAGCGAGAGCAAGGCGCGTCCGGCTGGTCGTGAGGCCGTCTCGGCGGCGCTGCTGCCACCGTTGAACATCGAAATCCCCAAGCCGAAACAGCCGCTGGAAGAACGTTTCAGCCTGGCTTTCAATGCCGTGCCGGCACAGCAGTTCTTCATGTCGATTGTCACAGGCACGCGCTACAGCATGCTGCTCCATCCGGAGGTCAGCGGCGTCATATCAGCCAATCTCAAGGATGTCACGGTGCTGGAGGCCTTGGACGCCATACGCGAGCAATACGGCTACGATTACAAGCTCGAAGGTTCGCGCATTTACGTCAAGCCGCTGGGCATGCAAACCCGCGTATTCCAGGTCAATTACCTGACTGGCAATCGCAAGGGGACGTCGGAAATCCGCGTTTCATCCGGCTCGGTCAGCGATGTTTCGACCTCGCTTGCCAGTGTCACCGGGGCAGCGACGACAACTGGCCCGGGTACCAGCGCACGCGCGCTGGAAAGCAGCAAGATCAGCACGACATCCAACAACGACTTCTGGGGTGACCTCAGGACGTCGCTGGAAGCGATCGTCGGCAGCGGCAAGGACGGCCGCAGTGTGGTTATCAGCCCGCAATCCGGTGTGGTGGTGGTGCGTGCGGGGTGGAGCGAGTTGCGCGATGTCGATGCCTATCTGAAGGCGACCCAGCTGTCAGTGGGCCGCCAGGTGATTCTCGAAGCCAAGATTCTCGAAGTGCAATTGAGCGACGGCTACCAGACCGGCGTCAACTGGGCGGCATTCAGGGCCGGCAATCACAGTGCCCGCAGTTCCATCGGCGTTCTGACGCCAGGTAGCGCGCTGCAACCGAACGGTGCGCTGATCGGCTCGCAGATCGGCACCAGCGGCGCCGGACTGGACCTGGTCGCGAAGGCCGATGCGACCGCCATCCCGGGCGGGTTGTTCGGCCTGGCCTTCCAGACGAGCAATTTCGCCGCCTTGCTGTCTTTCCTCGAGACCCAGGGCTCGGTGCACGTGCTGTCGAGTCCGCGCATTGCGACCCTGAACAACCAGAAAGCGGTGCTGAAAGTCGGCCGTGACGAGTTTTTCGTTACCAACGTCAGCACCACCACCACCACCGGGACTTCCACCACCACCAGTCCGAGCGTGACCGTGCAGCCGTTCTTTTCGGGCGTGGCGCTGGATGTGACGCCGCAAATCGATGACGATGGCAACATCATCCTGCACATCCATCCTTCGGTGAGTGAAGTGACGACGGTGGACAAACCGATCAACCTCGGCAGCGCCGGCACTTTCAGCCTGCCGCTGGCCTCCAGCGCGGTGTCGGAAACCGACAGTATCGTGCGCGGCAAGGATGGACAGATCGTGGCGATCGGCGGGCTGATGCGTCAGGCTGCCGCTTCCGACCGTTCGCAAATGCCCGGCGTAGGCAGCGTGCCGGTGCTGGGTACGCTGTTTGGCAATACCAACCGCAGCACGCAAAAGCGCGAGTTGGTGATTCTGTTGAAACCGACTGTTGTGGATGGCAACCAGGCCTGGACCCGCGACCTGCTCGAGAGCCAGCGGCGCATCCAGGCACTGGAGCCGCCCACGCCCCTGGAACAGCGCAACCCGCTGCAGTGATGCGCGGCCGGCATGTATAGCAACCACTTCGGCTTGCGCGAGCCGCCTTTCGGCATCACGCCGGATACCAGCTATTACTTCGCCGCGCCGTCGTCGCAGGCAGCGCTGAACACGCTGCTGGTCGCCGCCAATAACGGCGAGGGCTTCATCAAGATCACCGGCGAAGTCGGCACCGGAAAAACGCTGTTGTGCCGCAAGTTCATGGCGAGCCTGGGTGACGATTTTTTCACGGCGTACATCCCGAATCCCATGCTGGAGCCCCGCACGCTGATGCTGGCGCTGGCAGAAGAGCTGGCGCTGGCGCCAGAGAAGGATATCGGCCAGCACCAGTTGCTCAAGTCGATCAACCTGCGCCTGCTGGAACTCGCGCGCGAGGGCAAACGGGCCTTGTTGTGCCTGGATGAGGCGCAGGCAATGCCACTGGAAACACTGGAAGCATTGCGCCTTTTGACCAATCTCGAAACCGAAAAGCGCAAACTGCTGCAGATCGTCCTGTTTGGCCAGCCGGAACTGAACCGCAAGCTGCAGCTGGAGTCGATTCGGCAACTGGCCCAGCGCATCACTTTTCACTATCATCTTGGCCCGCTGTCGCGCGATGACCTGGAATTTTATTTGTCGCATCGATTGCATGTGGCAGGCTATTCCGGCGGCCGCCTGTTTGCGCGCGATGCGGTCAAGGCATTGCACCTTGCCAGCGGCGGCGTGCCGCGCCTGGCGAACATTCTGGCGCACAAGGCTTTGATGCTTGCTTACGGCGCAGGCCGGCAGCAGGTGCGCAGGTCCCAGGTGTGGGCCGCTGCGCGGGACACCGTTTCTGTTCGGCGCAGTGCCATGCGGCGCGCCTGGCCGGCAGCGTTGGGCATGATTGTGGCTGTGGGTTTGCTTTGGGTGTACCTGATATGAGTCTGATTAATCAAATGCTGCAGGAACTCGACGCGCGTGGCACGTCGGAGTCGCTGGGCGGTGTATTGCAAGGCCAGGTGCGCGTCGTGCCGCAAAGTCGTCGCGTGCATCCGGCATGGTGGCTGGCGCTGCTGCTGGTCGTCGCCTTGTGCGCGGGTGGTCTATGGGTGTTGCTGGGACGTGCGGCCCCCGCAGTTGCCGACCACAACGTCGCGCTGCCCCTGGTGCTCGACATGGAACTGCAGCTTCCACCAATTGTTGCAGCACCGGCTGCCAAGGCCATAACCCAGCCGGAAAACCATGCCCTGGCTGGCCGTGATCCGGCCGTGCCTGCCAACGTCCCGGCTCGCCCTGCGGTCATCCCGGCGCCAGCGGAACGGCCATCCGTAGCAGCTCCAGCCGTCGCGCCGCCAGTCGCCGCCACGGATGCTGCGCCGGCCTTGCCCGCAACCTCGTCAGCGCCTCTACTGGCCAAGCAGATACGCGAGCTGACACCGCAACAGCTTGCCGAGAACGAATATCGCAAGGCATCCAATCTGATCCAGCAGGGGCGCACAGCCGAAGCGATCGCTGCGCTGGAACAGGCGCTGCGGCTGGATCCGCGGCATGTCGCTGCGCGCCAGACCCTGACGGCGACGCTGATTGAAGCGCGGCGTCCTGACGATGCCATGCACACCTTGCGCGAAGGCCTGCAACTCGATGCATCGCAGGCCGGGCTGGCGATGATTCTGGCGCGGCTGCAACTCGAACGCGGCGATCTCAAGCCGGCACTGGAAACCCTGCAGCGTTCGCTGCCGTATGCCGCCGATCGCGCCGATTACCTGGCATTTCTGGCCGCCTTGCTGCAACGCGATGGCCGCCACCGTGAAGCGATCGAGCAGTATGCGCAGGCCTTGCGAAAGTCGCCGAACAATGGGGTGTGGTGGATGGGGCAGGGCATCTCGTTGCAGGCAGATGGCCGCATCCCGGAAGCGATCGAGGCTTATTCCCGGGCGAAGGCGGGTAACGGCTTGTCCGCCGAATTAAGGGCGTTTGTGGAAGAGAAATTAAACAGGTTGTGACATTGGTTGTAAATTAAATACAAAAACGCTCTTTGCGAGCGATGTGGAACCGAGTCCGGCGCGTCGATGATGCATTATCAGGGATATGGGCAATGCGAATGCCATATTCGCTTTTCCGCAGCTAAATCATCGGCTTAGGTTGGGCAACTTAAGGTAATCGATCAGGCATTCGATTCAATAATTAATAAAACACCGTTGACGGAGCTTTGGGGGGCTGATCATGCGCGATCATCGATTGCCTGCGTTACGCACGATTGCGCTCGTGGTGATGGCAGCATGGGCGGGGGCCGTATATGCCGCCGGTCTGGGGCCAATCCGGGTGCAATCTGCGCTTGGCCAGCCGTTGCGCGCCAGCGTGCCGGTGCTTGGCGCTGATGTGCCCGAATTCACCGCATCCTGCATCAAGGTCAGGCTGGAAAATCAGGACGGCGCCTTGATGGCGGTCGTTCAGGCGGACGTCGCACGCAGCGGCCAGGTGGCAAGCATACAGCTCAGCACCCGGCAGCCGGTCAATGAGCCTGCCGCCACGCTCAAACTCGAGGTGACATGCGGCTCCACTATCGAGCGCAGCTATCCGTTGTTGCTGGATCCGGTGCTGCTACTGCCGCAACTGGCGTCGCCGCAGGCCGAACCGACTGGCAGCGGCAATGGCGCTGTCAGGAATACGCATGGCGAACAAGCCATGTTCGCGCAGGCGGATGGAAGCGTGCGCGCGCTTGTGCAGTCGCGCCGGGGTGCTGCGCGCAAGGCGACTGCGGCGCGGCAGCAAGCAGACAATGTGACGCGCAACGTCCTGAAGCTTTCCCGCAACGATGTCGTCCCCGATAACGGTGATGTGCTTGCATTGCCACTGAAGCTGTCGGATACCCTTTCCGAGTCGCGCGACACGGGCGATGCGCAAAGGGCTGCCGAGCTCCAGTCCGCGTACGCGCGCTTTGCCCTGGTGCTGCGTGGGGAGGACCCGACGCAGCATGACGAAAAACAGATCCGGGACATGCAGGCGAAGTTGCAGACACTGGAAAAAGAGAGCCGCAGGCTCATGGAGCAAAGCGAGCGGCAGCACCAGGCCGACCAGGCGACCCTTGCGAGCCTGCGGCGTGACACGGTTTCATCTGGCTGGATGGTCGCCCTGGGCGGTTTGCTGCTGACGGCGCTGGGGGCGATCGGCTGGTTGTACTTGCGCCTGAAGGGGAGCGGCCGTGGCCGGGAAGCCGCGTTTTTGGACGGCAACGAGCTTGACCACGCCATTGAACCCGGCGCATGGGACAATCCCCTGGGCGTGGATGAAGAGTTCGCTGGGGAGCCGGCAGAAAATGTTGTGCTGTCGGAAGCTGCGCCATCCGAGCAGGCGCGCGGCGTCCCGCTCGACAATACGCTGGCGCTCGACTCGATAGCGGCCAACACACCGCCTCCGCATGAACTGCGGGAGGGCGAGGCGTCCGCCAACGTCACTGTCAAGAAGACTGTCAGGCAGCGGATGCCTGGCGAGGAAGTATCCGACCTGCTGCAGGAGGCCGAATTCTGGATGCTGCTGAATGCGCCGGAACGGGCCATCGAAATTCTGGAACCCCGTGTCTCTGTAGCGCATCCGGTTTCTCCAGTGCCGTCGATTTATCTGCTGGACCTGTACCGTGTCACTGGACAGCGGGAAAATTACCAGACCCTGGCGGCACGCATCAAGACGATATTCAATACCAGTGCGCCAACCTGGAGCGGGGCGGGCGATGACGCTGTGACGCGCAGTCTGCGTGATTATCCGCATGTGGTGCGGGCGATCGAGGCGTTGTGGGAGGAGGATGGGATCGTTCCATACCTGGAAGACTTGTTGCTCGACGAGCGCGCGGGCACCCGCACCGGCTTTGATCTGGCTGTGTATCGTGAAATCATCCATCTGATCGGCGTGGCGCGTGATCCTGAGACGCCGAGACGGCGCGAGCAATTGGGTTTCGACCAGACGCAGCCGCGCATGATCAGCCAGACTGTGGGCATGTCATCGCTCCACCCTGCCGAGCGCATGGCCGACATGGCGCGCAAGCTAGACCTTGTGCTGGCCTACCAGGAAATCGGCGAGAATGTCGGTGCCCGGGTATTGCTGGAAGAAGTAATCCAGGGGGGCTCGCCGCTGCAGGTGGAGAAAGCCAGGGCGATGCTGAAAAAGCTGCTGAAGGAAATCGACTGGCAATGAACGGCGCCGCGAAATCATCGGCCAGTCTTTACAGTCTTTTTTACAACGTCGCCAGCCGGGCCAGCGCCGCGCGCAGGGTTTCATCCTTCTTGGCGAAGCAAAAACGCACGATGCCGGATTCCCGTGGCGTCTGATAGAACGCCGATACCGGAATCGCCGCAACGCCGATTTCCGCGGTCAGCCATTGCGCGAAGTCGCTTTCGCCAAGGCTGGAAATGGCCGTGTAATCGACGCACTGGAAGTAGGTGCCGTCGGCCGGCAGCAGCCTGAAACGGCTATCTTTCAGCCCATCCTGGAACAGGTCGCGCTTGCGCTGGTAAAACGCCGGCAAATCCAGATAGGGCGCGGGATCGGCCATGTAGGCGGCCAGCCCGTGCTGCACCGGGGTATTCACGGTGAATACGTTGAACTGGTGAACCTTGCGAAATTCTGCTGTCAGCGCCGCAGGGGCGGCGACATAGCCGACCTTCCAGCCCGTGACGTGGTAGGTCTTGCCGAAGCTCGACACGATGAAGGCGCGCTGCGCCAGCTCGGCATGGCGGCACAGCGACTCGTGGCGCACGCCGTCGTACACCATGTGCTCGTAGACCTCGTCGGACAGCACCAGGATGTCGGTGCCGCGCACGATGGACGCCAGCGCATCGAGGTCGGCGGGGCGCAGGATCGTGCCGGTCGGGTTGTGCGGCGTGTTGACCATGATCAGCCGGGTTCTGCGGGTGACGGCGGCAGCCACCAGGTCCCACGGCACGTGATAGCCATCGGCGCCCAGCGCCATCTGCACCGCCACCGCGCTGCCGCCGGCCAGTTCGATCGCCGGCACGTAGCTGTCGTAGGCAGGCTCGATCACGATAACTTCATCGCCCGGATGCACGCAGCACAGGATCGCCGTCAGCAAGGCCTGGGTCGCGCCCGCAGTCACGGTGATTTCGGCGCCGGCGTCATAAGCTTGGCCGTACAGCGATTCGATCTTGGCGGCGATCGCCTGGCGCAGGGCTGGCACGCCGGGCATCAGCGGGTACTGGTTCAGGCCGGCGCGCATGGCGGCGGCAACTGCATCGACCAGGGCCGGGTCGCAATCGAAGTCGGGAAAGCCCTGACCGAGGTTGACTGCGTTTTTTTCTGCGGCCAGCGCCGACATGACGCTGAAGATGGTGGTGCCGACCTTGGGCAGCCGCGAGACGATGCGCGGGCCAGGCAATGCGGAAGAGAGTGTGCTCATGGCGTCAGGTTCAAAGAAATGGTTGGGCGTATGCCGGGGGCGGCGTATGCGTCATTCTAGCAACGGTTTTCCTGCGCGGTGCTCACGCCGCCAGCGGCCAGGCTTCGGGGGCGACGATGTGGAACAGGCCCCACTTCACGCTTTTCCGGGCCAGCTTGAGCAGCGCCTTGTCCTTGGTGATCAGGATATCGGCGCCGGCGTCGCGCGCCAGTTCGAGGAATTTCTGGTCATCCTTGTCGCGGCAGATCGGCAGGCGTACGTCTGCCAGCGGTTTCAGTTCATCGTCCGGCAGGAGCCGGATGACGGCATCGAAGGCCGCCTCGCAGCTGGCCCGCGCCGCCTCGTCCAGGCGCAGGTGGGCGTAGCCCAGCACGATCTGCCATTCGCGTCGGCAATCGGCGCGGGTGACCGCGTGCACGCTGCCGTCCTGCAGTGCGGCCAGCAGGTTTTGCCAGCGCGGATCACGAAAAACGAACAAATCCAGACAGACGTTGGTATCGAGGACGATGCGATTCGGTATCATTACGGATATTGCTTCCAAAAAGTTTGATTACATGCTGATTGTTCTGTCGCCCGCCAAGTCCCTCGATTTCGAGAGCCCCGCCGTCACCGATACCCACACACTGCCGGAATTCATGCCGCAGGCGGGCAAGCTGATCGAGCGTTTGCGCGAATTGTCACCGGCGCAAATCGCCGGCCTCATGAAAATCTCCGATCCGCTAGCGGCGCTCAATCACGGGCGCTATGCTGCATGGTCGCCGAAATTCACGCGCGAAAATGCCAAGCAGGCGGTGTTGGCCTTCAATGGCGACGTCTATGCCGGCCTGGACGCGGCGACACTGCCACCGCCGGCGCTGGACTATGCACAAGCCCATATCCGTATTTTATCCGGCTTGTACGGGGTATTGCGTCCGCTCGACCTGATGCAGCCGTATCGCCTCGAAATGGGCACGAAACTGGCCACGGCAGCCGGCAAGGACCTGTATGCCTACTGGGGGGAGCGCGTGAGCGCCAGCCTGAACGCGGTGCTTGCAGAGCGCCGCGCCGAGGCCCTGGTCAATTTGGCCTCGGAAGAGTATTTCAAGTCGGTCCGGCCGAAATTGCTGGCTGCGCCGGTCATCACGCCGGTGTTCGAGGACTGGAAGGGCGGCAAATACAAGATCATTTCCTTTTATGCCAAGCGCGCGCGCGGCTTGATGGCGCGCTATGCGGCGCAAAACAACATCATCCAGGCCAGTGATTTGCACGCCTTCGACAGCGAAGGATATCGTTTTGACCCAGGTATTTCCAGCGAGCATACCTGGGTATTCCGGCGTCGTCTGGAAGGCTGAGGTCAATAAAAAAGCCCCGTCATGTTGAGTGGCGGGGCTTTTGCGGGGCATGGCGACGTCAGAAGATATTCCACCACGCCTTGGATTCGCTCTTGCCGCCCCGGAAAAAGTCACTGTTGGGATAGTTCAGCTTCAGCACGCGTTCGGCATCGTCGCGCAGCGTGTCGAGGCCGAGCGCATCGTAGGAGCGTGCCATGATGAACAGCGCCTGTTCGGCTGCGGGCGTCTCGGGGTAGTTCTTCACCGTGATTTGGGCGCGATTGGCGGCGGCGAGGTAGGCGCCGCGGCGATAGTAGTAGCCGGCTACGTGGACTTCATAGGCCGACATCGCGTTGACGAGGTAGCGCATGCGCTCGCGTGCGTCCGGGGCGTACTTGCTGTCCGGGAAGCGGTCGGTCAATTGCTTGAATGCGTCGAAGGCGTCGCGAGCCGCTTTCGGGTCGCGCTCGGTCGGATCCTGGCGCGACAGGAAGCCGAACAGGCTGAGCTTGTCGTTAAAGTTGATCAGGCCGCGCAGGTAATACATGTAATCGACGCTGGCATGGTTCGGGTGCAGCTTGATGAAGCGCTCCACGGCCGCCAGCGCCTGCGCCTGTTCACCCTGCCGGTAGTAGGTATAGGCAATGTCCATTTGCGCCTGTTGCGCATACGTGCCAAAAGGATAACGCGACTCCAGCTTTTCGAGGTTCTTGATCGCCTTGTCGTAATTCCCGGCGGTCAGTTCGGTTTGCGCCTCCGAGTATAATCGGGCGGCAGACCAGTTCTTGGTTTCATCTATCTGGTCCGGCAACAGGCTGCAGGCCGACACCAGAAATGCCAGGGCAAGCGTTGCCGCATTCAAGAATTTTCTTTGCATGTGTATGTACTACAAATTGGACAATAGGCGGATTATAGCCGATGGGATTTAACGTGAGATTATCAGTAGTGCCGGAAGTGAACGAAATTTTGCCCGACGACGAGATCGAAGAGCTGCGCGACGCGGTGGCGGCAGAGCCGATCGCGTTGCGCATAGGCGAGGATGCCTGCGGCGAGCGCCTGGACAAGGCCTTGTCGAAACTGTTGCCACAATATTCCCGCAGCCGCCTGCAGCAATGGATAGAAAGTGGTCATGTCAGCCTGGACGGCCAGCCTGCCCGGACGAAAATGACGGTATTCGGCGATGAAACCGTGATCGTCCATCCGCAGCCGGCAGCTGAAGATCAGGCCTTCAAACCGGAAGCGATGGCATTGCACATCGTGTATGAAGATGACGCCATCCTTGTGCTGGACAAGCCGGCCGGGCTGGTGGTGCATCCGGCCGCAGGCAACTGGTCGGGCACCTTGCTGAATGGCTTGCTGCACCATTTTCCGGCGTTGGCCGGGGTGCCGCGCGCCGGCATCGTGCACCGCCTGGACAAGGATACCAGCGGCCTGATGGTGGTCGCCAAGACACTGGAGGCGCATACCGACCTGGTGCGCCAGCTGCAGGCGCGCAGCGTCAAACGCGAATACCTGGCATTGGTCTGGGGCACACCGGTGATTCGTGGCACGGTAGAGTCTGCCATCGGCCGCCACCCGCGCGACCGCCTGAAAATGGCGGTCAGCGAGAGCCCGAGCGCCAAACCTGCGCTGACCCATTTCGAGCGCCTGGTCACCGGCGCGATCGACGGTCGCGCGGTCAGCCTGGTGCAATGTCAGCTGGAGACGGGGCGCACCCACCAGATCCGCGTGCACATGCAATCGCTTGGTTTTGCGCTGGTGGGCGATCCGCTTTACGGCAAGGCCCATCTGGCGCCGGTGTTTTCGCGCCAGGCCCTGCAGGCGTGCCGGCTGGGCCTGGTCCATCCGCAGACCGGCAAGGCGTGCGAATGGAGCGTGCCGCTGGCCGCCGATTTTGCCGCGTTGCTCGAGCGCGCCGGAATCCCGGTGCCAAAATGAGCGTCATGACGGCACCGGCTGTGCTGTTGCCGGATTGGCAGGGGGCGCCGTCGTGGGTCGGTGCGCTGTCCACCCTGCGCAGCGGCGGCGTTAGCCTGGCGCCGTATGACGATGGTGCCGGTGGTGGCGGCCTCAATCTCGGCACCCATGTCGGCGACGATCCGGCCGCCGTGGCGCAAAACCGCGCGCGCCTGCGCGCCTTGTTGCCGCTTGATCCCGCCTGGCTGACCCAGGTACATGGCAACATCGTGCTCGATGCCGCCCATGTGCAGGGTGCGCCCGAGGCCGACGCCAGCATTGCCGTCGGGCCGGGTGCGGTGTGCGTGATCCAGACTGCCGATTGTTTGCCAGTATTGTTTTGCGACAGCCAGGGGCGCGTGGTGGGCGCAGCCCACGCCGGCTGGCGGGGGCTGGCCGCAGGCGTGCTGGAAAACACCGTCGCCGCCATGCGTGCGGCAGGCGCTGGCGACATTCTGGCCTGGCTGGGCCCGGCGATCGGACCGGCATGTTTTGAGGTGGGGGAAGAGGTGCGGCAGGCGTTTGTCGACGGCCATGCCGAGGCCAGCGCGGCGTTTGTGCCGAACCTCAATGCGCCCGGCAAGCATTTTGCCGATATTTATCAGCTTGCGCGCTTGCTATTGCGCCGCCAGGGCATAGCAAAGATTTCCGGTGGTGGCTTTTGCACGATGACCGATGCAGCACGGTTTTATTCCTACCGGCGCGACCGGACGACCGGGCGCATGGCTTCGCTGGTCTGGCTGCAAGCCTGACGGCGCAGCAGAGCCTGCGGCATCGCCGCCGGGGCATTGGATGGCCTGGTTAATTGTCGGAAGCGGGGGCGGACGGCTGATCCGCAGCGGCAGAAGGGCGCGCTGATCCGGCTACCGGTTGTTCGTCAGCAACCTGCTGCAGGGCGGCCGTTACAGGTTGACGCCGGCGCCGGCGTTGCGGTGTTGCCATTAAATATAAAATAATTGTCAGAGGCAACACGCAATACAGCAAAAAGGTCATAATGCCTGCGATGATCGTATGCTCCGTAATCGACATCATCAGCACGACGTATATCCAGGCAATTGCAACAATCAACAGCATAAGCAGGTCCCGCAGGATTCAAATCGACAGAGTTACAACGATACCGCAAATCGAGATAGCCGACAGCCATGATTAATCTTCCGCCGCAAATGCATCCGACCATGTGGATGACCCAGATCGCCGATCCCGGCGCTTTCCAGGATTTGTTCAAGGCCGCGCAGCCGGGACTTGATGCCTTCGCCGGCAAGTTGGGGGACGCTGAAATCAAGCTCGATCCCGCGGTAGCTGCGCAATTGCAGGGGGATTACCTCAAACAATTTACTTCGCTCTGGCAGGAAATGTCGTCTGACAAGGCACCGGCACTGGCGGATAACCGTTTCGCCGCGCAGGAGTGGCAGGCCCACAAGCTGCATGCATTCAATGCGGCTGCCTACCTGCTCAATGCCCATTTTCTGCAGGCGATGGCAGAGGCTGTGGAGGCGCCCGACAAGCTCAAGCAGCGCATAAAATTTGCCGTAGAACAGACCATCGATGCCATGTCGCCGGCCAACTTCTTTGCGACCAATCCGGAAGTCCATAAAAAAATCCTCGATACCAAGGGTGAGAGCCTGACCAAGGGGATCAACAATTTGCTGGCTGACATGCGTAAGGGCCGCATTTCGCAAAGCGATGAATCGGCTTTTGAAGTGGGCAGGAATCTGGCCATGACCGAAGGCGCGGTGGTGTTCGAGAATAACCTGTTCCAGTTGCTGCAATACCGTCCGCAGACGGCGACCGTTTTTCAGAAGCCGCTGCTGCTGGTGCCGCCTTGCATCAACAAGTACTACATCCTCGACCTGCAGCCGCAAAACTCGCTGGTGCGTCACCTGGTGGAGCAGGGGCATACCGTGTTCCTGGTTTCCTGGCGCAATCCGGATGCATCGATGGCGCAAACCACCTGGGAAAATTATATTGAACAGGGCGTGATCGAGGCGATCCACACCGTGCAGGAAATCTCCGGGCAAAAACAGATCAATGCCTTTGGTTTCTGTGTCGGCGGCACCCTGATCGGGAGCGCGCTGGCAGTCATGGCAGCGCGCGGCGAAAAGCCCGCCGCCAGCCTGACCCTGCTGACTTCGCTGCTGGATTTCAGCGATACCGGGGTGCTGGATATTTTCATCGACGAAGGCCACGTGACGATGCGCGAGCAGACCGTCGGTCAGGGCGGATTGATGGCAGGTCGCGACATGGCATCGACATTCTCCATGCTGCGGCCGAATGACCTGATCTGGAATTACGTCAAGGGCAATTACCTCAAGGGCGAGGCGCCGCCGCCGTTCGACCTGTTGTACTGGAATGCCGACAGCACCAACCTGGCGGGGCCGATGTTCGCCTGGTACCTGCGCAACCTGTATCTCGAAAACCGCTTGAAAGATCCCGGCGCGCTGATCATCGGCGGCCAGCAGGTCGACCTCGGCGCCATCGATGCGCCGACCTTTATCTATGGCTCGCGCGAAGACCATATCGTGCCGTGGACGTCGGCATTTGCCTCGATGCGTCTGCTGAACCCGAAAAAGCCGGAGCGCAACCGCTTCGTGCTGGGCGCTTCCGGTCACATCGCCGGCGTCATCAATCCGCCGGCCAAGAAGAAGCGCTGCTACTGGGTCAGCGAAGAGCCGACCACCGATGCCGATGCGTGGCTGGCTTCGGCCACCGAGCGTCCCGGCAGCTGGTGGGATGAATGGGCAGACTTTCTGGCGGAACACGCCGGCAAGAAAGTCAAGGCGCCTGCCCAGTATGGCAACGCAAAATACACGCCGATCGAAGCTGCGCCAGGCCGTTACGTCAAGGCCAAGGCTTGATGCTGCAGGGCGGCGGCTTGCATGCCTGGGTCGCCGCCCTGCAACAATCGGCGTACAATCGCATCAAGATTGCTTAAATATTTGTTTTTTCGCAATATAATGCGTGATTGTCGGGCGTGCAATTGCGCCTCATTCTTTCCTCAGCCTGAAATGCGTTGCGACGCAATACACTGGAAGTTCAATGACTAGCGGACCCAAGATTTCTGTACGTTTGATCAAGAAGTATCCGAACCGTCGGCTGTACGACACTCAAACCAGTTCCTACATTACCTTAAGCGATGTCAAGCAACTGGTCCTGGACAATGAAATCTTTGCTGTGGTCGATGCCAAGAGCAATGAAGATCTGACCCGCAGCATCCTGTTGCAGATCATCCTGGAAGAGGAATCCAACGGTTCGCCGATGTTTTCCAGTGATGCGCTGTCGCAAATCATCCGTTACTACGGTCATGCCATGCAGGGCATGATGGGCTCTTACCTGGAAAAAAACATCCAGGCTTTCATCGATATCCAGAACAAGCTGGCCGAAAGCTCCAAAGGGCTGTATGAAGGCAAGCCGTTCAGCCCGGAGATGTGGACCCAGTTCATGAATGTCCAGGGGCCGATGATGCAGGGCGTGATGAGCAACTATATCGAGCAGAGCAAAACCATGTTCATGCAAATGCAGGAGCAGATGCAAAGCCAGACCAAGAACATATTTGGCGTGTTTCCTTTCGTGCAACCGGGCGACAAGCCTGAAGGCGGCGACAAATAGGCAGGCTTGCCACGGCAGCGCCGCGCGCGGCGCAATTGACGCGGCACAAGAGGGTACAATAGCGGATTCGCTCTTGTGCCCTTTTTTATGTCCAACGCTTCCAATTCCACGCCGAAAGTCGGCTTCGTTTCCCTGGGCTGCCCCAAGGCGCTGGTCGATTCCGAACAGATCCTGACGCAACTGCGCGCCGAAGGCTACGATACCGCTAAATCCTACGACGGCGCTGACATCGTGATCGTCAATACCTGCGGCTTCATCGACGCCGCCGTGCAGGAGTCGCTCGACGCCATTGGCGAAGCCCTGCATGAAAACGGCAAGGTGATCGTCACCGGTTGCCTCGGCGCCAAGAAGGATGCCGCCGGCGACGACATCATCCAGAAGGTGCATCCCAAGGTGCTGGCCGTCACCGGTCCGCATGCGCTCGCCGAAGTCATGAACGCGGTGCATCTGCACCTGCCCAAGCCGCACGATCCGTTCACCGACCTGGTGCCGGCGCAGGGCGTGAAACTCACGCCGAAGCATTTCGCTTACCTGAAGATTTCCGAAGGCTGCAACCACCGCTGCAGCTTCTGCATCATCCCGTCCATGCGCGGCGACCTGGTGTCGCGGCCGATTGGCGACGTCATGCTGGAAGCGGAAAACCTGTTCAAGGCCGGCGTCAAGGAATTGCTGGTGATCTCGCAAGACACCAGCGCCTACGGTGTCGACGTCAAGTTCCGCACCGGCTTCTGGAACGGCAAACCGGTCAAGACCCACATGACGCAGCTGGTCACCGCCCTGGGCGAAGTGGCCGCGCAATATGGCGCCTGGGTGCGCCTGCACTACGTGTATCCGTATCCGCATGTCGACGAGATCATTCCGCTGATGGCCGACGGCCGCATCCTGCCTTACCTCGACGTGCCGCTGCAGCATGCCCACCCGGATGTGCTCAAGCGCATGAAGCGCCCGGCCAGCGGCGAAAAGAATATCGAACGTATCGCCGCCTGGCGCAAGATGTGCCCGGACCTCACCATCCGCTCGACCTTCATCGCCGGCTTCCCCGGCGAGACCGAGGCCGAGTTCGAATACCTGCTCGACTTCCTCAGGGAAGCCGAGATCGACCGCCTCGGCTGCTTCGCCTATTCGCCAGTGGAGGGCGCTACCGCCAACCAGCTCGCCAATCCGGTGCCGGAAGAAGTGCGCGAAGAGCGGCGCGGTCGCGTGATGCTGCTGCAGGAAGAAATCTCCAAAAAACGCATGCAGGCCAAGGTCGGCAAGACCATGCGCGTGCTGATCGATGAAGTCGAGGCCAGCGGCGGCGGCGTCGGCCGCTCGGCGGCGGATGCGCCGGAAATCGATGGCGTGGTGTATGTGAAGCGCCCTTTCGAGCCGCACAAGCAGCTCAAGGTCGGCGAATTCGTCGAGGTGGAAATCACCGCGGCGGATGCGCATGATTTGTGGGCGGCAGCCTGATCCCCGGGGGCCGCCTTGCGGTCCCGCCCGCGTCTTCCTATCCCGCAGGAGAAGCTTTGAGTACGCCTAAATCCCCGCAGACCGCGCTGATTCATAGCGACTATACGGCGCCCGGCGGCTTTGCCGCCTTTCCGACCGCGATCCATCACGCCTCCACCGTGCTGTTTGCCGATGTCGCTGCGCTGCGCTCGCGCAACTGGCAGGACAAGTCGGCCTATACCTACGGCTTGCATGGCACCCCGACCAGCTTCACGCTGGAGGCGCGCCTGGCGGAAATCGAGGATGGCAGACATTGCGTGCTGGCGCCCAGCGGCCTGGCGGCGATCACGCTGGTCGATTTCGCCCTGCTGAAAAGCGGCGACGATGTCCTGATTCCAGAGAATGTCTACGGCCCCAGCCGCGATCTCGGCAACTGGCTGGCGCGCGATTTTGGCATCAGCGTGCGCTACTACGATCCGCTGGTCGGCGCCGGCATCGCCGACCAGATCTTGCCCAATACACGGCTGGTCTGGACCGAGGCGCCGGGGTCGGTATCGATGGAAGTGCCGGACCTGCCGGCGATCTGCCGCGCCGCGCACGAGAAGGGCGTTATTGTGGCGCTCGACAACACGTGGTCGGCCGGCATCGCGCTGCGCGCCTTCGAGCTTGGCGTCGATATCGTCATGCAGGCGCTGACCAAGTACCAGTCGGGCGGCTCGGACGTGCTGATGGGCGCGGTCGTCACCCGCGATACGGCATTGCACCGCAAGCTCGAAACCGCCCACATGCGGCTGGGCTACGGCATCGGCATGGATGATGCCTACCTGGTGCTGCGCAGCCTGCCGACCCTGAAGCTGCGCTTCGAAGCGCACGACGCCGGCGCGCGCAAGGTGGCGACCTGGCTGAAGGGCCGTCCCGAGATCGACCGCGTGCTGCATCCGGCCTTGCCGGACTGCCCGGGGCACGACCACTGGCGGCGCGACTTTTCCGGCGCCGGCGGATTGTTTTCGGTGGTGTTCGATGCGCGTTACAGCGAAGCGCAGACCGACCGCTTCGTCGATAGCCTGAAGCTGTTCAAGATCGGCTTTAGTTGGGGTGGCGCCAGCAGCCTGGCGGTGCCGTATCGCATGCAGGCCATGCGCAGCAATTGGCAGGATTCCGGCCAGCTGGTGCGGCTGAATATCGGCCTGGAAGACCCGGATGACCTGATCGCGGATATCGAGCAGGCACTGCAGAAGCTGTGAGCCTTCGCGCCTGAAGGCAACGCCTGATCGGTATCGGGTGCTGTCAGGTCGGTCGCTGGAGATTTTCCAAACGGTCTGCCAATCCTTTTGCCACACTGTCTATGTGTTCCTTTGCACACCGATCAGCCTCCGCAACGTCTCGTCTGGCAATAGCGTCAATAATCCGGTCGTGCTCGCCTGATACATGTCCGATATGCTGTTCGAAGACCCCCGCTTGCACAAGGTAAAAATCCGATAACGCGAAGTTTGCCAGCTGGCGCGAGCACACCAGAGGCGATCGGGCCATCGTATGCAATTGCTTGTGAAAAACGACATTTAACTTGCGATACAACTCTGCCGTCTCAGGATGCCCGTGGGGGATACTGGAAATTTGTTCGTTAGTCAGCCGAAGTGCGGCAAGCTCCTCGGGGCTTGCTCTCTCTGCCGCGAATTGGCCTATCAAGCCTTCGATCTGCGCAAACATTTTGTAAAAGTCCGCAACCTCGCTCGGAACGGGGCGCACTACCTCACACCCTACCTGCGCTGTAATTCGCACAAACCCGCTATCTTGTAGCCGGTAAAGTGCAGTCATGATCGGTTGCCTGCTTACGCCTGTCTCTTCACTGATCTCTTTGACGGTGATCGGATCGCCAAAGCGATACCGCCGGTTAAAGAGTCTTCCGAGAATTTCCTCGTAGATATAGTCCTTTTTGGTCGACATTTTTGTGTCAGTCGTGTTGCCGAAAGGCGCCATGGTAACAAAGTGCGGTCGATCCATATGGTTTTTTAAAAATTTATCTATCTGATTGGAAAAGTGCTTGCATTGCCCTACTTGCATGCTAACATACTAGCATGCAAGTAGGGATTGCCGGATACGGCTTTCGGATTTCTTAACCTAAATAAACTCCAAACCGCCTTGGAGGAGACAAATGAGCAAAACATCACATTACGACACAGACGTTTTAATCGTTGGTTCCGGACCGACAGGTGCGACCACCGCGCTTGCGCTGGCTACCTACGGTGTTCGCGCGCACATGGTTTCTCGCTCGAACTGGCTTGCCGACACCCCTCGCGCTCACATTACCAATCAGCGGACGATGGAGGTGTTGCGCGACCTGGATATTGAAGAAGAGTCCTACCGTTATGCAACAGCATGGGATCAAATGGGGGACACCCTCTTTACGACAAGCCTTGTCGGCGAGGAGTTGGCAAGAATGCGTTCCTGGGGTACCGGAGAAGAGCGCAAGGGCGATTACATGCAAGGAAGTCCGTGCGAATTGCTGGATATTCCGCAGCCCCTGATTGAGCCGATCATCTTCAAGAATGCAGCAGAGCGAGGCGCCACCTTTTCATGTAACACCGAATATTTGTCGCATGAGCAGGACGCCGAAGGCGTCACTGTGTATCTGAAAGATCGCCTGCGCGAGCGTGAATACACGATGCGCGCGAAGTATCTGGTGGGCGCGGACGGTGCACGCTCAAAAATTTTTGAAGACCTTGGCTTGAAAATCGAAGGCCAACTCGCAAGGGCCGGAACCGCCTACGTCATCTTTGATGCGGACTTGTCGCAATACGTCAAGCACCGCCCGAGCATTCTCCACTGGATCGTTACTCCCGATGCGGCATTTGGCGAAATCGGCTTCGGTCTTCTGAGAGCGGTAACACCATGGACGCGATGGATCGCTGGCTGGGGCTTCGATATGGCCAAGGGGGAGCCTGATCTGAGCCAGGAAGAGATGCTCAAAAAGATTCGAGTCCTTGTGGGCGACCCAAATCTCGAAGTCGATATCGTTCGCTCCTCCATCTGGTACGTCAATCAGGCATACGCTCCACAGTATTCACAAGGCCGCGTTTTCTGTGGCGGTGACGCAGTCCATCGCCATCCCCCCTCAAGTGGCTTGGGACTCAACACTTGCGTTCAAGACGCGTTCAATCTTGCCTGGAAGCTGGCATACGTAGTGAAGGGGTATGCCGGTCCGGAGCTGCTGGAAACTTACTCGCACGAGCGCGCACCGGTCGGAAAGCAGATTGTGACCCGGGCAAACCAGTCCCGACTTGACTATGCGCCGCTGAAGGCAGCATTCCGGGTCGAAGGCGCAGAAAACCCGGTTGCCGCAGGAATTGTGCGTTTCAAGGATCCTGGACCGGAAGGTGTCAAGGCGCGTCTGGCAGTCCAGGAAGCGCTTGCGCTCAAGAACAAGGAGTTCAATGCGCAGGGCGTCGAAATGAATCAGCGTTACGCATCGACAGCCGTCATTCCCGATCCGACTGCAGGTGACGAGGTCTGGACGCGTGATCCGGAGCTTTATCTCCAGCCCACGACGCGGCCGGGCGCAAAGATTCCTCACGCCTGGCTTGTCAATCGCAAGGGTAAAAAAGTATCGGCGCTTGATGTAACCGGTAAAGGCAAGTTCTCCGTTGTTACAGGACTGGCGGGTCGCGCATGGATCGAAGCAGCTGAGCAACTCGATTTGCCTTACCTGCGGACCGTCGTTACCGGGCAGGGCGACACCCAGGATCCCTATTGCGAATGGCAACGTCGCCGCGAAATCGATGAGGCCAGTGTCTTGTTGGTCCGTCCTGACGGCTACGTAGCATGGCGCTATACCCTGCCGATCCAGGACGCTGGCAAAGCCAAGGATCTTCTTCTTACGGCACTCTCCAAAGTGCTGAACAAAAATTAACAACGCTATGGGGGGCAATGGTGCCCCACTACAGCATATTTCAATCCCCCACGAGGAGACATCATGAAATTGAGCATCAAGAAAACCGTAGGCGCTCTGGCAATCTCAGTGCTGACGACGAACGCAATCGCTGACGTCAACGTCGGCATCATCTTTTCACTCACTGGTCCCGCTGCATCCCTCGGCAATGAAACCAGGAAATCCGTCGATCTGATGCCCACCAGCGTCGGTGGCGAGAAGATCAATTACATCGTGACGGACGATGCTACCGACCCTACTACTGCGGTAAAGAATGCACGCAAGCTGATCGCTGAAGACAAGGTCGACGTCGTTTTTGGTCCTAACCTTACATCGGCCGGGATGGCAATTGCGGACGTGGCCAATGAAAAACGCGTGCCTTTGTTGTCCCAGGCACCAATCGAAGTATCGCCAGACAAGCAGAAGTGGGCTTTCCGCGTCGAACCTCCTGCTGAAATCATGGTTGGGCGAATCGTCGCCGACATGAAGGAAAAGGGCGTAAAGAATGTGGCGTTCATTGGCTTTTCTGACACTTGGGGTGAGTTGTTGCTTAAAGCCCTCAACAAGACAGCGGAAGCGGCATCCATCAAGGTCGTCGCGATTGAGCGGTTTGGACGGACTGATAACAGCGTTACAGCCCAGGCATTGAAGGTCGTCGCCAGCAAGGCGGATGCGGTGTTCATCGGCGGGGCCGGAACGCCTGCCGTCATGCCGCATACCGCACTGCGGGAGCGCGGATATAAAGGGCCGATCTACCACTCCCATGCCGTGGCAAACAAGGATTTTCTGCGGGTGGGTGGCAAGGCAATTGAAGGCGCACGCCTTGCCGTTGCTCCAGTCCTTGTAGCTGAACAACTGCCAGATTCGCATCCCAACAAGAAATCGGCCTTGTCTTTTCTTCATGCCCTCGAAAAGAAGTACGGGCCAGACTCGCGCTCTACTTTTTCCGGTGCGTCCTGGGATGGTGCGTTGATTCTTGAAACAGCAATTGGCGCCGCACTCAAGACCGCGAAGCCCGGCACGGAGGAGTTCCGCGAGGCCCTTCGTACAGCACTGGAGAAGACGAACAAGATTGTCGGCGCCAATGGCGTGTATACCATGAGCGCAACTGACCATGGCGGGTATGCACCATCCTCCGCTGTCCTTATCGAGGTCGCCAACGGCAAGTGGTCTTTCGTTAAGTAAGGCCGTCGATATCAATCGCCAGCCTGCCATTTAAAGCGGCGCGGGCACGGAAGGTTTACTTTCCGGCCCGACGTCGCCTCCTTTGCCTTGTAAGAAATCCGCGTCTCTGATGCTTTCTTCTGCGGGAGAGATGCGGCATGAATTACCTGACACCGAGACCAAATGAAAAACGCGCTTCTCCAATGCCTGTCCCACTCACCCATAAAGGGATTCCTCGACCCGCATGCCAGCGTTGTCGATGAAACCCGGGCGGTGATCGAATCGTTGTCGGCCGATCTGAAAGCATTCAATCCAGAGCTGATTTTTTTGTTTGCGCCGGATCATTACAATGGCTTTTATCTCGATAACATGCCACAGCTTTGTATCGGCATGTCCGCAACGTCAGTCGGGGATTACGGCACATTGGCAGGTCCCTTGAACGTGCCGCGCGAGTTGGCCGAGCAGTGCGCCGCATACGTTGTCGCCAATGATTTCGATCTTGCCATATCCTATCGAATGCAAGTCGATCATGGCTTTTCGCAGCCACTGCAGGAACTCGCCGGGAGCTTGTCCACCTACCCGGTAATTCCAATATTCATCAATTCCGTAGCACCGCCCGTCGTCAGTTTCAAGCGCGCTCGCCAATTTGGTGAGGCGATTGGATCGTTTGCAGCCACGCTCAACAAGCGAATTTTGTTCATTGGCTCCGGTGGTCTCTCGCACAACCCGCCAGTGCCGCAAATCGCAAGCGCATCCGCCGAAGTGGCTGAGCGAATCATTGCTGGCAGAAACCCAAGCCGGGATGCGATAAACGCACGGCAGGAGCGCACAGTTAACGCTGCAAGACAATTTGCGCAGGGCGTATCCGAGCTGACACCCTTGAATTCGGCGTGGGACCAGAAGTTCATGGAACACCTTGCGCAGAAAGACTGGCCGGCGATTGATGCATATAAAAACGACGAGATTACCAGGGAAGGCGGAGCCTCAGCCCACGAAGTAAAGACATGGGTTGCCGCCAATGCGGCCATGAATGCCTTGAGCAAGGGGCGCTATACGGCGAAAGCCCGCTATTACAAGGAAATTCCGGAATGGATTGCCGGATTTGGCGTGCTGGCCGGCCGGCCTGACTAACTAATGTTTCGATCAGATTTGCAGGAAATTCAAATTGCGTAATTCAACTGTGGATATAACAACGGCAGCCACCTTGCTGAAGGCGGCTGCAACAACCGGAAAGCCGATTGCGCCACTACGTGACCGGCTCGAGCGCACTGATGTCGAGACGGCCTACGCGATCCAGGAGATCAATACCAAGGCAGCCCTCGAAGCAGGGCGGCGATTGGTCGGTAGAAAGATCGGCTTGACCTCGGTGGCCGTACAGGCGCAGCTCGGGGTCGATCAGCCCGATTTCGGCATGCTGTTTGCCGACATGGCCGTGGGCGATGGCGAGACGGTGCCGCTTGGTCGCCTGATCCAGCCGAAGGTCGAGGCGGAAATTGCCCTCGTCATCGGCCGCGATCTGACGCACGAGCGCCATACTTACGCCGACCTCATCAGTGCCACCGAATACGCGCTGGCGGCGATCGAAATCGTCGATAGCCGCATTGAGAACTGGAACATCCGCTTTGCCGATACGGTCGCAGACAATGCCTCCAGCGGCCTGTTCGTGCTCGGCGGCCACCCACGAAAACTGGGCCAATTCGACATCACCAGCTGTGGCATGGAGATGAAGCGAGGTGACGATGTCGTCTCGCGCGGCAACGGTAGAGCCTGCCTGGGTAACCCACTGAATGCAGCGATCTGGCTGGCCGACGTCATGGTGCGCTGCGGTAGGCCGCTCAAGGCCGGCGATATCGTGCTGACGGGTGCGCTTGGGCCGATGGTGGCGGTAACCGGACAGAGCCGTTTTGATGTCAGCATCGAAGGTCTCGGCAACGTCAGTACGCTGTTCGCGTGACCCCCAATTCCAAGAGAGAATCGACATGAACCAGAAAATCAAGTGTGCCCTGATTGGGCCTGGAAACATCGGCACAGACCTGCTCTACAAATTGATGCGCAGCCCCGTGCTGGATCCGGTCTGGATGGTCGGGATCGACCCGGAGTCGGAGGGCCTGAAGCGCGCCGCCGAAATGGGCCTGAAGGTCACTGCCGAAGGTGTTGACGGCCTGCTGCCGCACGTGCTTGAGGATGGCGTGCAAATTGCCTTTGACGCGACATCGGCCTACGTGCATGCCGAAAATACGCGCAAGCTCAATGCACTTGGCGTGTTGATGATTGACCTGACACCAGCCGCCATCGGCCCCTTTTGCGTTCCGCCGGCAAATCTGAAGGAATTGCTTGGCCGTAAAGTGATGAACGTGAATATGGTCACATGCGGTGGCCAGGCAACCATCCCGATGATCGCTGCGATCTCTCTCGTCCAGAAAGTCAAATACGGTGAGATCGTCGCGGCCATTTCGTCAAAGAGCGCTGGCCCGGGCACCAGGAAGAACATTGATGAGTTCACGCGGACCACGGCGGGTGCCATCGAGACGGTCGGCGGCGCCGAGAAGGGCAAGGCCATCATTGTCATCAACCCGGCAGAGCCACCTCTTGTCATGCGGGACACTGTTCACTGCCTGACGGCGGACGCTCCCGACGAACAGGCAATCAGGGATTCAGTTCGGGAGATGATCGCGGAGGTGCAAAAATACGTACCAGGATATCGCTTGGTGAATGGCCCGGTCTTTGACGGCAATCGTGTTTCCATTTATCTGGAAGTGCAGGGCCTGGGCGACTTTCTGCCCACTTATGCCGGCAATCTCGACATCATGACCGCTGCTGCTGCCCGCACAGCTGAAATGTTTGCTGAAGAGATCCTTGCGGAACGTCTTGTCCTCCATCCGGCCGAGACAGCGGGCATCGCCAACACCGCTGGCTGCGGCAGCCACTGAACGCGTTAGTTTTATACAAGAATATCTGGAGAAGACAATGAACCTCAAAGGCAAGAAAATCACCGTCCACGACATGACCCTGCGCGATGGCATGCATCCGAAGCGCCATTTGATGACGCTGGAGCAAATGATCAATATAGCGACTGGTCTGGACGAAGCTGGCGTGCCGTTAATTGAAGTGACACATGGTGATGGCCTCGGTGGCTCTTCGGTCAATTATGGATTCCCGGCGCATTCGGACGAGGAATATCTCGGCGCTGTCATCCCGAAAATGAAACATGCAAAGGTTTCGGCACTGTTACTGCCCGGGATAGGCACAGTCGACCACTTGAAGATGGCGCACGAACTTGGTGTGCATACCATTCGTGTGGCCACGCATTGTACCGAGGCTGATGTTTCGGAGCAGCACATCAAGATGGCGCGTCAGCTTGACCTGGATACCGTTGGATTTCTGATGATGAGCCATATGAACAGTCCCGAGGGCCTGGTCAAACAGGCGAAGCTGATGGAAAGCTATGGCGCGAACTGCATCTATATCACCGATTCTGCGGGTTACATGCTTCCCGATGACGTCAGGGCGCGCCTGTCGGCAGTACGTGAAGCACTCAAGCCGGAAACCGAGCTTGGCTTCCATGGCCACCATAACCTGGCAATGGGTGTCGCGAACTCCATCGCGGCAATCGAAGCCGGCGCCAACCGCATTGATGCGGCTGCAGCCGGATTGGGGGCGGGTGCCGGCAATACGCCGTTGGAAGTGTTTATTGCCGTTTGTGACCGCATGGGCATCGAAACAGGCGTCGACACTTTCAAGATCTGCGATGTGGCTGAAGATCGTGTCGTGCCAATCATGGATCACATCATCAGGATCGATCGCGATTCACTCACCCTCGGGTATGCCGGCGTATATTCCAGCTTCCTCCTGTTTGCCAAACGCGCTGAGGCAAAGTACGGTGTGCCTGCCCGGGAGATTCTGGTCGAGTTGGGTCGCCGCGGTATGGTGGGTGGCCAGGAGGATATGATTGAAGATACGGCGATCACAATCGCCAGGGAGCGGGGACTGACCGTTTGATGACGTCGGCGGGGAGCTTTGTTTTTCCCAACCAGGTTTTATTCTGATTTGCAGGTCATCTGCTGCGTGAATCCGTATGTGGAAACGCGGCGGTCGTATGGAGTCCTCTCATGGATGCTCAAATTATTGCATTGCTGGCGCAGGATGGCGTTACCAATGGCGCCATCTACGCCTTACTTGCGCTCGCGCTCGTGCTTGTCTTCGCTGTCACGCGGATTATCTTTATCGCCCAGGGCGAATTCCTCGCATGGGGAGCGCTTACAATGGCCGCGCTGGAATCGGGTCATTATCCCGGTACAGTCTGGCTGCTGGTCGGCGCCGGTACGATTACATTCGCGGTCGACCTGTTCGCCTCTCGACGAGGTCGAAGTCATCTCTATAAGTCGGCACTGCTCAATCTGCTTTACCCGCTGGCCCTGGCCGGCTTTCTTTGGCTCGTGCCTGTTCAGGCGTTGCCGCATGCGGTCAAAGCGATGCTTGCCCTGGCCATTGTCGTGCCGATGGGGCCGATGTTATATCGTGTAGTTTTCCAACCGGTTTCGGAGGCGCCGATATTGATCCTCCTGATCATTTCCGTCGCACTGCATTTTGTAATGGTCGGATTGGGCCTGGTGATTTTCGGTCCGGAAGGCTCTCGCACCCAGCCCTTCAGCGATGCTCAGATCGAGTTGGGCATGTTGACAGTCGGCGGCCACACCCTGGTTGTCATGGCAGCATCGGTCTTCCTGATCATCGGGCTTTACCTGTATTTTTCCCGCACACTCACAGGCAAAGCGCTCCGTGCAACTGCCATCAACCGCAACGGCGCGCGTTTGATGGGTATTTCCCCGGCGGTGGCCGGGCGACAGACATTCTTCTTTATTGCCCTGATCGGGACGCTCTCCGGACTCCTGGTGGCACCGCTCACCACGATCTACTATGACAGCGGCTTCCTGATTGGACTGAAGGGATTTGTGGCGGCAATCATCGGCGGCCTGGCGAGCTATCCGATAGCAGCGGCTGGCGCAGTGGCGGTAGGCCTGCTGGAATCCTTTTCATCCTTTTGGGCGAGTGCATTCAAGGACGTGCTGGTCTTCACGATCATTATTCCCGTGCTGATGTGGCTTTCCTGGTCAATGCATCATGTGGAAGAGGAGGATGTTGAATACGTAACAGCCTCGACTTCCCGCAAGGGGTGGATTAGCCCACGGGCGACATTGGCGGCATTCCTGGTTTGTTTGCTCGCTGCGCCGCTGGCGCTGCCGGAATTTTACGTCACGCTGCTCAATTATATCGGCCTCTCGGCCCTGGTCGCATTGGGCCTGGTTTTGTTAACCGGTGTTGGCGGGCTTACCTCGTTTGGTCAGGCAGCTTTTGTCGGTCTTGGCGCATACACCACCGCCTGGCTGACTACCGCAAGCAATTTGCCTGACTGGCTGGCTGCCTTGGGTTCGTCGCCGTGGCTCGCACTCGTCCTAGGGCTGGTTCTGACCGCACTTGTCGCACTTGTGATTGGCAAGCTCACGCTGAAGCTGTCCGGGCACTTCCTGCCTCTCAGCACGCTTGCCTGGGGGATCAGCCTGTACTTTTTGTTCGGAAATATGGAGTTCCTTGGCGGGCACTCCGGTCTGTCGAATCTGCCGGTGGTCAAGCTGTTTGGCTTCGCATTGCGCGATAACCGGCATTACTACTATCTCGTCTGGGCATTTGTGATGGTCGGCATATTTGTCACCATAAACCTGCTCGACTCTCGCCAGGGGCGCGCCATTCGTTCCCTTAAAGGCGGCATGGTGATGGCAGAAGCAATGGGCGTGGATACCTCAAGAACCCGTGTCGTCATCTTTGTCATCGCGGCGCTGATGGCATGCGCTGCCGGCTGGCTGTACGCACACCTTCAGCGTTTTGTGAACCCGACGCCTTTCGGCCTGCACATCGGTATCGAGTATCTGTTCATGGCGGTCGTTGGCGGCGCCGGGCAAGTATGGGGGGCACTCATCGGGGCGGGGGTCATCACCCTGCTCAAGCAGTGGCTGCAGGAACTCCTGCCAAGAATCTTCGGATCGGCAGGCCATTTCGAAGTCATCGTCTTCGGTCTCATGATGATCGTTGTTTTGCAACGTGCCAGGGACGGCATCTGGCCGTATCTCGTGCGGCTGGTTCCAGTGCGCTCGGAAAGCAAGAGCATAGACGCGCATGCCGAAGCGTTGCCAAGGAAGAAGCAGCCACCCCATGGAGAAGTCATCCTGGAGGCGAAAGCAGTCACCCGAAAGTTCGGTGGCCTGGTGGCCAACAATAACATGAGTCTTCATGTGAAAGCCGGTGAGATTCTCGCCCTGATCGGTCCCAACGGTGCGGGAAAGAGCACGATGTTCAACCAGCTGTCCGGCGTTGATACGCCGACTTCCGGTGAGATACTGTTCCGTGGAAAGTCAGTCGCCGGCCGCAGTTCGCGTGAAATTGCCAGCCTGGGCATGAGCAGAACTTTCCAGCATGTTCGCTTGCTGCCAAATATGACAGTTCTTGAGAACGTGGCAATTGGGGCGCACATGCGTGGAACAAAGGGGATTTTCTCCTCAGCCCTGCGCCTCGATCGTGCCGAGGAGGCAAGGCTGTTGCGGGAGGCGGCAATCCAGGTGGAACGGGTTGGGCTTGGCGACTTCATGCATACGGAAGCGGGAAGCCTTTCTCTAGGTCAGCAGCGTATCCTCGAGATTGCTCGGGCACTATGCTCCGACCCCTGCCTGTTGCTTCTCGACGAGCCCGCCGCCGGTCTCCGTCTGAAAGAAAAGGAATCTCTTGCAGAACTACTGAAGCGGCTCAGACATGACGGCATGGCAGTCTTGATCGTCGAACACGACATGGACTTCGTGATGAATCTCGTCAACCGGGTGGTGGTGATGGAATTCGGTGAAAGGATTTCCGAGGGCTTGCCTGAGGAAGTCCAGCAAGACCCGGCTGTACTCGAAGCGTATCTGGGAGGTGTTTGACATGGCCAACGTACTTGAAATTAAAAATCTGTCCGTTGCATATGGCAAGGTCGTGGCGGTCAGCGACGTCAGCCTGAGTGTCGAGGAAGGAAAGATCGTTACGGTGATCGGACCGAACGGGGCAGGAAAAACAACGACGCTGTCTGCGATCATGGGTTTGTTGCCGTCCTCGGGCGAGGTTGGCTTTGACGGCAGCGTGGAGGTCGAACCGGAAGTCGAGCGCATGGTGGTGCGGGGCATGAACCTGGTGCCGGAAAAGCGCGAGCTGTTCGGCACCATGAACATCGAGGACAATCTGCTGCTTGGATCGTTCCAGCGCAATCGAAGTGGTCATCGTGACCATGGCCAGACCATGGAAGAAGTCTATACGCTTTTCCCTCGTCTGAAAGAGCGCCGCAAGCAGGCTGCCGGCACGCTTTCAGGTGGAGAACGGCAGATGCTGGCCTTGGGGCGCGCGTTGATGGCCAAGCCAAAGCTGTTGATGCTGGATGAGCCGAGCCTTGGCCTTGCGCCATTAATTGTTCGGGAAATTTTCCGTATTATTGCGCAGCTTCGTAGTCACGGTGTCTCCATTCTTCTGGTTGAGCAGAATGCGCGTGCCGCGCTGCAGGTCGCCGATTACGCCTACGTGCTGGAGAACGGCGCGGTCAAGATGCATGGAGAAGCTGCGCGGCTCGCAGACGACCCGCGCGTTATCGAAAGCTACCTTGGCCTGGCTACCAGGCACCAGGAAATGCTGGCCAGCTAAGCAAGCGAAATTGGAGAGTAATATGCACGCACTGCAAATTCTTCTGGAAGAACATCAATCACTGGCGGCAATCCTGCACGCCATCCGTTACATGCTGAAGGAAATTGGGGCGGGACGCGTGCGGCCTGATCTGCTGTTGATCCGGGCAATGGTACATTATCTGGAAGCTTACCCGGAGCAACGGCATCATCCCCGCGAAGATAGATTCCTGTTCGCGCGGCTGAAAGACAAGACCGATGAAGGCAAGGAATTGCTTGACCAGCTATTCGCGCAGCATGCCGGCGCGGGAGAGCGTATCAAGGCTCTCGAAGATGCCCTGGATGTTTATGAGCGCGATCTTAGCAAGCTTGCACCATTGGCGGCGGCCTTTGGCACCTACGCCGATTTCTACCGAAGCCACATGCTGCTGGAGGAGCGTGAAATCTTGCCGCTACTTAGAAAACATTTCACCGAGCAGGATTGGGCAGAGATCGACGCCGAACTTGCAGCGGAGGGTAACAATTTGGGAGGCATGCCGAATGAGAATTTTTCCGGCGTCTTTTCAAAGCTGGTTGCCATGGCACCCGAACCCATTGGATTGGGAATGGGGCCGTATAAAGACTGAGAGACTGAGTTTTAACAGAGAAGGGAATCTGAACATGACAACAACACTATTAAGCGAAGCCGCAAGCAGCAAGTTTGCCAACATCAAGGACGGTGATCTCAGCATCAAGCTGCATTACAACGACTTTGGTGAAGGGGCGGAAACCGTCGTGATGCTCCACGGCTCGGGTGCGGGCGCCAGCGCTTGGGCTAACTTCAATCGAAATGTTGAACCGCTGGTCGCGTCTGGCTACCGTGTCATCTTGCTGGACTGCCCGGGCTGGGGCAAGTCCGACCCTATCGTGTGCACTGGCTCTCGCTCGGAACTGAATGCGCGCTCGCTCAAGGGCCTGCTCGACGCTCTTGGCCTGGATCGCGTCCACATCATCGGCAACTCCATGGGCGGCCACAGCGCGGTCGCCTTCGCGCTTGCCAATCCGGCGCAGGTTGGCAAGCTGATCCTGATGGGTGGCGGCACCGGTGGTCCCAGCCAGTTTGTGCCGATGCCGACCGAGGGCATCAAGCTCCTGCAGGGTCTCTACCGCGATCCGACCATCGAAAACCTGAAGAAGATGATGGCGGTCTTCGTTTTCGACAGCAGCAGCCTGACCGAGGAACTGTTCCAGGCCCGCCTCGACAACATGCTCGCCCGCCGCGATCATCTGGAAAATTTTGTCAAGAGCCACGCCGCAAACCCCAAGCAGTTCCCCGACGTCGGCCCTCGCCTGGGCGAGATTGCAGCGCAGACGCTGATCATCTGGGGCCGCGACGACCGTTTTGTCCCCCTGGATGTCGGCCTGCGCCTGGTCTGGGGGCTGCCCAATGCCGAACTACACATTTTCAACCGTTGCGGTCACTGGGCGCAGTGGGAACATGCAGACAAGTTCAATCGCATGGTGCTGGACTTCCTGACGCATTGAAAAGCGAGGTCCCCGACCTCCGCATCACCTTTTCAGGCCGCTCGAAGCGGCCTTTTTAGCGTTGAATCGGCCGCCGTTGGCCAGGGCGATGCTGAGCAGGCTGTCGGTGAAGGTGGTCAGGCCGACATCGGAAAATATCTCGTTTTGTCGAAAACCTGGGACGACAAACTGCATTATGATTGCTACCCATGTGAGTGCAAAGGTAATGTATGGCTTCAATTGATGATTTTGTTAAAAAGCAGAAGGCGGGTGCGCAGTTTGTTATCACCGCCCAGATGCTCCGCTTGCCGGCAGGCGAGTTCGATACCTTGGCGCAGCGCTGGCTCGATGACGGCGGCCCCGGCTTCAACGTTGTCGGGACGCCCCACAGAACCGTCATCGATGGCGAGTTTCTCATCAGCCGTGTCACGGTAATCAGGACGACAGCGCAGTTGTAATGTTCGTACGGTCTTGCTCTTTTCTGTCTCTCTTTTTACATATAAAGCATTCCAGTGACCTTCGCTTCCTTCGGTTTGATTGACCCGCTGCTCAACGCGCTCGACACACTCGGCTACAAAACGCCTACGCCGGTGCAGGCGCAGGCAATTCCGCTCGTGCTGGCCGGACGTGACCTGATGGCCGCCGCGCAAACCGGCACCGGAAAAACCGCAGGCTTCGCCGTGCCACTGCTGCAGCGCCTGACCATGGAAGGGCCGCAAGTTGCCAGCAATTCAGTGCGCGTGCTGGTGCTGGTGCCGACGCGCGAACTGGCCGAGCAGGTTTATGAGAGTTTTCGCGATTACGGCCTGCACCTGCCGCTGCGCATTGCCGTGGCATACGGCGGGGTGAGCATCAATCCGCAAATGATGAAGTTGCGCAAAGGCCTTGACGTCCTCGTGGCCACCCCCGGGCGCCTGCTCGACCTGTATCGGCAGAATGCGGTCAAGTTTTCGCAGTTGCAGACGCTGGTGCTGGATGAAGCCGACCGCATGCTCGACCTGGGATTTTCACGCGAGCTCAATGCGGTGTTCGACGCGCTGCCCAAGCGCCGCCAGACGCTGCTGTTTTCGGCGACTTTCTCGGATGCCATCCGCACGCTGGCAGCAACGCTGCTGGTCGATCCGGCAAGCATCGAAGTCAGTCCGCGCAATACGACTGCAAAAAGCGTCAAGCAATGGATCGTGCCAGTCGATAAGAAACGCAAAGACGCGCTGTTCATCCATTTATTGAAGAAAAAGCGCTGGGGCCAGGTGCTGGTGTTCGTCAAGACCCGCAAGGGCGTCGATCAGCTGGTCGAGACCCTGCAGGCGCAGCGCATCAGCGCCGATTCCATCCACGGCGACAAGCCGCAGCCGGCCCGCCTGCGCGCGCTGGAACGATTCAAGGCAGCCGAGGTGCAGATCCTGGTGGCGACCGACGTCGCTGCGCGCGGGCTGGATATCGACGATCTGCCGCAAGTGGTCAATTTCGACTTGCCGATCGTCGCCGAAGATTACATCCATCGCATCGGCCGCACCGGCCGTGCCGGCGCGGCCGGCGAGGCGGTCTCGCTGGTCTGCGCGGACGAGGTGCAGTTATTGTCGGCGATCGAAACCTTGACCCGGCAGGTGTTGCCGCGGATTGAAGTGCCGGGCTTTGAGGCCGAGCACCGCGTGCCTGCGACCGATGCGCGCGGGCAGGTGCTGAAAAAGCCGAAAAAACCCAAGAAACCCAAGTTCGGCAACGCCAGGGCGGTCAGGTAAGCCTGTACATGACTGGCAATGATGCCCTGGGGATGCGATAAAATTCTTCCCCTTTTCAATCACGCACGACAGCAAGCACAAGGAGCAAGCACTATGTCTGGTCATGGATTTCACGTACACGGCCCGCACGATCACGAAGTCGAGCATGTCGCCCAACACGGCGGTGACAATTTCACCGCACGTCTGGCGGTGCTGACCGCCATCCTCTCCACCATCGGCGCCATTTTTGGCTACATGGGCGGGCATTCACAGAATGCTGCTTTGCTATACAAAAACGAGGCCGCGATACAGAAAACGTCAGCCTCGAATCAATGGAATTACTACCAGGCCAAGAGCAACAAGCAAAACCTGGGCGAGCTTTCCATCACCCTGACCAGCGGCGAAGCACAGAAGAAATTCACGCAGGCCGTTGAACGCTACAAGCTGGAAAAAGAAGAGATCAAGGCGGCAGCTGAAGCACTCGAGGAAAAAGCCAAGGTCGCCGACCGTAAGAGCGATCAGGAAATGCATGTGCATGAGCGCTGGGCACTGGCAACAACCCTGCTGCAGATCGCCATTGCGTTGTCAGCCATCACCCTGTTGACGCGCAAGCGCTGGATGCTGGGAGGCGTGTTCGGCGCCACAGCGTTCGGACTGGTTGCCGGCGTGATGGGTTACCTGCATTTGTGAGTGCGCATGCGTCTGCCTGAGCGCATCAGTGCATGGTTGCTGGGGCTGCTCTGCGGGCTGTCCGGCACCCTTGCTTTTGCCGACGAGCCATGCCGCATTGCTTATGACATGGGTTCCTCCGGAATCAGGGCGGGGGCGTCGGACAGCAACGTGATCGTGCGGGCCAATATTGATTACCTCGCGCCCCTGAAGGCCGGCCGCGGGCTGGACGAGACGCTTGCGCCGACCATCACGGCCCTGCGTGAATTGCCCGATCAAGGCGGCTTCGCCACGAATTGCGCCCGCGTTGGCGGCGGCTTTTCGGCCTGGCGTCTGGCGTTGCAGCAGGACGCCGACAAACTCGCAGCAGACCTGGCGGGGATTGCGGCGGCCAGCGGTGTCGCCGTGCTGGTGATTCCGCAGAATGTGGAAGGGGCTTACGGCTATTTCGGCGCGCGCCAGTTGCTGGGCAGCCGCCTGGCGAGCAGTCACGTGCTCGATATCGGCGGCGGCAGCATGCAGATTGCCGGAGAGCGGACTTCCTTTGGCGCCGCGCTCGGGCAGAAACTCTGGCATCAGCAACTTTGCCAGGCGATTCGCGATACGAGGTCGCAGCCCTGCACCCTGCAACCGATGACGCGTGATGAGCTCGCCAGGGCGCGCGCGCTGCTGGCGCAACAACTGCAGGGCATCAGTTCTGCGCTTCCGGAGCAGGTGACGATGACGGCCATCAGCCGCCCGGTGACCCAGGGTATCGCCCCGGCGGTGGCGCGCCTGTTCGACCGGCTTCCCGGGCAGGAGACGATCTCGCGCACCGACCTCACCAGTGCCATCGGGCAGATGGCTGGTTTGTCGCTCGACGAGACGGCAATGCGGCTCGAGGTGGCGCCGAAATACGCCGCCTACTTGGTTTCCGACATGTTGTTGGTCGAAGGGTTGATGCAGGCAACTGCGGTGGAGGATCTTCACATTGCTGAGATTGATCTGACCAACCTGCCTGGCCTGCTCACTGACGAGATTGCCTTCCGGTGGGGCCGCAACTACGGCTGTTACCTGGAGCGCCTGCATCTTCTTGGCCTGGACGCTTACGCCAGCGATCCGGCATCCTGTTCCGCTGTCAGCAGCCCCTTCTGATTGTCTGAGCATTTCGCCATCCTTTTGGGCGAATCGATCAATTTTCTCCTGTCGCCTCAAGTAATGTCCTCCGACCTGAAAAGCTTGCGCAATTCCGCACCGTGGTGGCTGACGCGCCGGCGCCGCCGCGATGCCACCACGGTCGGTCCGGCGGGCGCAACGTCATGGACGGAATGGATGCCGTCCATGACGTTTTCTGACGTTGGCTGGCCTGGTTACATATTCGGATAATTCGGCCCGCCGCCGCCTTCGGGCGTGACCCAGACGATATTCTGGGTCGGGTCCTTGATGTCGCAGGTCTTGCAGTGCACGCAGTTCTGCGCATTGATCTGCAAGCGGTCTTGCCCTTCCTCCGTCTTCACGAATTCGTACACCCCTGCCGGGCAATAGCGTTGCTCCGGCCCCGCATACGTCGCCAGATTCACACTGACCGGCACCGACGGGTCTTTGAGCGTCAGATGCACCGGCTGGTCTTCGGCATGGTTGGTGTTCGAGATGAACACCG